>Ga0071330_1093669_pt1 | contig 45442 bp, 55 predicted proteins | sample GBScel77sediment_FD_63802 | JGI IMG/M metagenome (GOLD analysis project Ga0071330, IMG submission 63802) | Hot spring sediment microbial communities from Great Boiling Spring, Nevada - Cellulolytic enrichment Sediment 77C v2 (version 2) | ecosystem: Environmental > Aquatic > Thermal springs >...
CATACGATTATTTTGAGGACCTGCTTTATGAAATCAGGGATCTTGGAGTTGAGATCCGCATAAAGGACTGGCAGATGGAAAATGAAAGCTATCTGGTTTTGTATGAAATAGCTGGTTGATAATAACGATGTAAATTGTTCTGGAAGCAGACCGATGTGATCCAATATTAGACATATCACGAAATTGATAGAAAATTACACTTTCCCGGCAGTCATAACCGGGAGCAGAGTAATGTAAAAAATAAAAAGCAGATTTAGTTTGCGGTACTAATTACCTTTTAAACCGTCTGAGTTTGAGGGTAACCATATTCTCCTGATCGGGACAATGTAAGATGATTTCATCCCCTTCCCACCACGGCATATTGCCGCCAAATTGAAAGGTGGAAAGGGCGGGAAAGATGTCATGGTAGAAAAAGCCACAGAGTCCACCTGAATCATAACAACTCAACTCCAGGGTCTCCCCTACATAATGACCCGCACTGCATTTCCCTTTTACACTTATAATCTCTCCTATCACCCTACAACCTATTCCAGGATCCTTAGCCATTTCAAACCCCCCGATTTTTTTAAAAAACCATACCTAAAATCCCGTTTTGTTTGATTTAATGTAAAAATTAAGTTATATAAACTTTTCAGTGCTCCATTCTTTCAATCCCTCTGATTTCGACTTTTTTCTGAGTTCTTATTGCCCGTTTCGAGAGACCACTTTCAATCCCATCTTGGTCTGATTTCAACGTCCACACAAGCGTCACGAGGAAAGTCCCGCTTGCGACTTTCAATCCCATCTTGGTCTGATTTCAACAAGTTTTGATTTGAAACGATGTACAGAGCAGTGTCAGCTTTCAATCCCATCTTGGTCTGATTTCAACCAGCGAATAACCTCTCCTCGCTTTAGCTTAAAAAGCGACTTTCAATCCCATCTTGGTCTGATTTCAACTTTACATGCATTACAAATCGAGCAGAAAATACAAACAACTTTCAATCCCATCTTGGTCTGATTTCAACATAATGATTGTGTTTATTGCCCCTTGGACTCGTTCTATACTTTCAATCCCATCTTGGTCTGATTTCAACGTATCACGTCGTGCAGGAAAACCTTCTGGAGCCGAACTTTCAATCCCATCTTGGTCTGATTTCAACGACATCTCCACGAACAGCTTCAACGTGCCGGGGTTCCTTTCAATCCCATCTTGGTCTGATTTCAACAGGAGAGGGAGAATCTGTATGGCGGGACGTGGAGGCAGATCCCTTTCAATCCCATCTTGGTCTGATTTCAACCTGCGTTGCAGAACTCAAGGAAATTGTTCACAAATCCTTTCAATCCCATCTTGGTCTGATTTCAACCAAACAAAAACGACTTCTTCGAACATAAACACCTCGTCCTTTCAATCCCATCTTGGTCTGATTTCAACATTTTAGAAGCCCTGCGAGCTTCAGAAGAGTTTCTTGCTTTCAATCCCATCTTGGTCTGATTTCAACTATCGTGAGGTCTGGTAAAGCTATCTCTTCTCCGACGCCTTTCAATCCCATCTTGGTCTGATTTCAACGATTTGCTATGATTCTCTCAGCATAATCACGCAGTGAAGTCCTTTCAATCCCATCTTGGTCTGATTTCAACAGAAAGTACGGGCTGAGTTCTGGAGCACCATACTGACCCTTTCAATCCCATCTTGGTCTGATTTCAACTCAAGGGCACACAAATAAGCATAAAAACCCAAAATTTCTTTCAATCCCATCTTGGTCTGATTTCAACTTCCCGTTTGCATCGGAGACTTCAATGAGTTTATAATCTTCCAATCCCATCTTGGTCTGATTTCAACTTACTTTGCCCCCGATTTTCCCCCAACGTTTAGCGTTACTTCCAATCCCATCTTGGTCTGATTTCAACAGTATAAGAAGCAGAAGAAAAAGTATTCAGGACCAATAAATCTTCCAATCCCATCTTGGTCTGATTTCAACTAGTCTTTGATGAAATAACGATTGACGAAGAGTTTGCACTTCCAATCCCATCTTGGTCTGATTTCAACCCCCCGAATCCGCCCGCTAAAGCCCAGAAAACAGCCATCTTCCAATCCCATCTTGGTCTGATTTCAACGGGCTGGGGAAGCAAAACGGGAAGTTCTTAAACGCAGAGCCTTCCAATCCCATCTTGGTCTGATTTCAACTTTATTATCGCCTCTTTGATTTTATCATCGAGTGAGTCCTTCCAATCCCATCTTGGTCTGATTTCAACATTATGAAAAGACGCATAAAAAAATGAGAAATTGTTTACTTCCAATCCCATCTTGGTCTGATTTCAACAAGACGAGCAACTTGAATTAATGTCAGAATTCGAACTCCTTCCAATCCCATCTTGGTCTGATTTCAACTTAAAAGTCGTTAAGTTGCTCGGTTATTCTGATTAAGCTTCCAATCCCATCTTGGTCTGATTTCAACTCTACAAGAAAAGCGATTTTCATAACGACACGTATTATCTTCCAATCCCATCTTGGTCTGATTTCAACAATCGGCAGAGTCGCAACGGAGCACGATAGTGTCGCTTTCTTCCAATCCCATCTTGGTCTGATTTCAACTTAAATCGCCCCGAGCCCTCCGTTATATCCCCGACCGCTTCCAATCCCATCTTGGTCTGATTTCAACTTAATTAGAACATTTTTAGACCCTCAGAAAGTTTTAACTTCCAATCCCATCTTGGTCTGATTTCAACTTTTACAATCGCATTTTAAACTAAATCATTATTTTTTTCTTCCAATCCCATCTTGGTCTGATTTCAACACGCTTCATCCAATCAGACCCATACTTTAATGCATGGCTTCCAATCCCATCTTGGTCTGATTTCAACGCAATCAGAACAAAGTATAAAGAACTCTGCGAAGTCCTTCCAATCCCATCTTGGTCTGATTTCAACTTTGCTTGGCTCGTGTTCATCTGTTTCAAGTGATGTGCTTCCAATCCCATCTTGGTCTGATTTCAACGACGTTATCGAAAAACTGTTAGAATCGTTCAGAAAGTCTTCCAATCCCATCTTGGTCTGATTTCAACGATTTTTCCGTGCAAGATTTGCAAAGTTGGACTGCATGCTTCCAATCCCATCTTGGTCTGATTTCAACAAAGAACATACTGAATCTTTGCCAGCTTATAACCGACCTTCCAATCCCATCTTGGTCTGATTTCAACTGCTCTTTTGTGATGTTGTCCATGATAGTAGATGTGCTTCCAATCCCATCTTGGTCTGATTTCAACAAGATTCCAAGCAGTCCGTAAGCGACTAAGTCAGTCATCTTCCAATCCCATCTTGGTCTGATTTCAACTTACAGTCAGACACAACGTAGTTTTGTATATAACAGCCTTCCAATCCCATCTTGGTCTGATTTCAACCCCTCGACTACGCAGGAATACAGAGACACAAAAGAATCTTCCAATCCCATCTTGGTCTGATTTCAACAACCTCCACCGCCACAATTGATTATCTCTCAATCGCAGTCTTCCAATCCCATCTTGGTCTGATTTCAACGTATTCGTTCGTTTTCTCGTCATACGATAAGTTAATGCTCTTCCAATCCCATCTTGGTCTGATTTCAACATAGCAGAAAACAACACAGAGACCAGCGAAGATTTCCACTTTCAATCCCATCTTGGTCTGATTTCAACATACGTTGAATCGTATCCACCATACCCGCATGTTAACTTTCAATCCCATCTTGGTCTGATTTCAACTCCCTCATCTGGCACAAGCTCCTGCTTAAGTGTCAAAGCTTTCAATCCCATCTTGGTCTGATTTCAACAATCCAATTACCTCATAAAAATCAGTCATTAAATATTCTTTCAATCCCATCTTGGTCTGATTTCAACTCCGAAAAATGAGCACCACCATTTCCACCAGTTCCAGCTTTCAATCCCATCTTGGTCTGATTTCAACAGGATACAGAACTGCGAGAGATAAACGGAAAGCAGAAGCCTTTCAATCCCATCTTGGTCTGATTTCAACCCCTCAATCTCAACCACAGATTCATAATACTCCCCTTCTTTCAATCCCATCTTGGTCTGATTTCAACAGAGCGTCTATATTACAGAGAGAGACTATATGAGACCTTTCAATCCCATCTTGGTCTGATTTCAACAGTCTTTAAACGGGCTACAGCTATTAAATCGGCTAACTTTCAATCCCATCTTGGTCTGATTTCAACCGCTGTTAGAACAAAGTATAAGCAACTATGCGAGCAACTTTCAATCCCATCTTGGTCTGATTTCAACAGCACGGTGGGCGGTTTTATGGCTCAAAAACGCCTTACTTTCAATCCCATCTTGGTCTGATTTCAACTTGCAAACGGAGCCGGAGTTATCGCTTACCCGATGAACGCTTTCAATCCCATCTTGGTCTGATTTCAACTTGTTCTGATTGCGTCTTGCTTTGATGTTTTCGTGTATGACTTTCAATCCCATCTTGGTCTGATTTCAACTTTAACACTGCCTGAGCGACATACTTGTCCATCCAAACTTTCAATCCCATCTTGGTCTGATTTCAACAAAATAGCGAAATCTGCGAAATCTTGCTTTTTCAAGTTCTTTCAATCCCATCTTGGTCTGATTTCAACCTCCAGTAATATTTCCTTCATTTCCTATTTAAAGCTTTCTGATGCCTTCTTTGATTTATATACCGTCGCAGATCCCAAAAGTTGCAGGTCATTTATAAAGATGTGCGACTTTTATTCTGGAATCCTTTTTCAGATTGAACCGTTTAAATTACCTTTCACGAAAATTAAACGAAATTCTTTGAGGAAAGACCTTTAAATAAAAATCTGATCGCCCCAATCTCGAAACGGAGGAAATAAAGACCAAAAATATATACAATAAAACCTGAAAATAAAAAGATTCGCGACAGCATGAGAGAGCCGTTTTCCAGCTAAAAATTTTTGAGTGCCATCCTTTTAAAAATCCAAATTTCTTGAGTAAGCTATTTATTGTATAGCAGCAATTTATTATGATGATTGAGGAGATGTATATCAGGGGTGTGGAGGTGAACTACTACTTCGTGTGCAAGACAAAACTCTGGTTATTCAGCCATAACGTGAATTTTGAAAGGGAAAGCGACCTTGTAAAGCTTGGAAAGCTTGTTCACAGAGAATTCTACCAGAGGGATAAAAAAGATGTCCAGATCGGGCCAATTGCAATAGACGTCATCAGGAAGGGAGACAAGCTGGAGATTCAGGAGGTAAAGAAGGCAAAGTCAATGGAAAAAGCCGACATTTTCCAGATGCTCTACTATCTCTTCTACCTCTCAAACCTTGGAATACCAGCCAAGGGCAGAATTACGTATCCGAAAAGCAGGGAAGTTGTGAATGTTGAGCTAAATGAGGAGATTTCAAGAGATCTGGAAAAAATTCTGAAAGAAATCGATTTGTTGAAGAAAGAAAAGGAGATGCCAAAGCCAGTAAAGAAAAAGCACTGCAGAAAATGTGCCTATTTCGAATTCTGTTTTGCCGGGTGAGAAAATGAGGAAAGCGAACTATTACATAGTTTCTGATGGAACGCTTAAAAGGAAGGAAAACACAATATACTTCGAGAATGCCGAAGGAAGGAGACCAATTCCGATTAACTCAATATACGCCATATACGCACTCGGTTCGCTGAGCATAACCTCACAGGCTCTCAACTATCTTGCAAAGGAAGGTGTCTGTGTGCACTTCTTCAACAGATATGGCTACTACACCGGATCATTCTATCCCAGAGAAAGCCTGATTTCAGGAGAGGTGATCGTAAGACAGGCAGAGCATTACCTTGACAGGGAGAAAAGGCTGTACCTTGCAAAGGCTTTTGTTGAGGGCAGCATCATGAACATGTCGCAGGTGCTGAGGAGAAGTGGAGAAGACGATTCAGGAGTGATTTCAGCACTTCAGGGTCTTGAAGATGCAACAAGCGTGGAGGAGGTCATGGGTGCCGAAGCGTCGGCAAGAACGGAGTATTATTCAAAATTCGACAGTATTCTGACAGAAATGAAATTTGAAAGGAGAAGCAGACAGCCACCTGAGAATGAAGTTAATGCCTTGATCAGCTTTGGAAACTCTCTTCTTTATTCTGCAATACTTACAGAAATCTACCACACCCAGCTCCATCCGGCAATCAGCTATCTTCACGAGCCATCTGAGAGAAGATTCAGCCTTTCTCTTGATCTTGCAGAAATTTTCAAGCCCCTTTTAGTGGACAGACTCGTTATCTCACTCGTAAACAAAAAGATGGTTGGCGATGAAGACTTTGATGAAGGCTTTAACGGTATTCTTCTGAGCGAGAATGGCAAAAAGAAATTTATCAACGCCTTCAACGAAAGGCTTGAAAGTACCGTAAAGCACAGAACGCTTGGCAGAAAGGTCTCATATCAGCGGCTGATAAGGCTTGAATGCTACAAGCTCGTTAAACACATGCTGAATGCTGAGAGATACAGACCTTTTGTGATGTGGTGGTAGCTGTGGTGATAGCATGTACGTGATAATTGCCTATGACGTAAATGTGGAGAGGGTGAATAAGGTTAAACAGTTTCTCAGGAAACACCTTAACTGGATTCAGAACTCGCTTTTTGAGGGTGAATTAACACATGCTGAGCTTGAAGAGGTCAAAATGGGGCTCAGAGAGATCATAAATGAGGATGAGGACATGATTGTCATTTACAAGCTCAGAAGCATGGATTTGATGAAGAGAGAGGTTATTGGACTGGAGAAGAGCAGCATGGATAAAGTGATTTGATTCTTCAGATAGATAAGACTATAAAAACCTGGCCGCAACTATCAAGCAATGAAAGTCGTGCTCTCACTTGGCGGTTCGGTTTTCTCGGACATGGAAAAAATAAGGGAGTTTGCGGAAGCGATAGAAACAATTGCCCGGGAAAATCAGATTTTTGTGGTGGTTGGAGGAGGAAAGCTGGCGAGGGAGTACATAAGAAGAGCAAGAGAGCTTGGAGCAACGGAAACTTTCTGCGACTACATCGGGATAGCGGCAACGAGAATTAACGCAATGCTTCTGATCTCCTCCCTGCCTTCAGCAGCTAAGAAAGTTCCTGAGGATTTCATTGAGGCCGAGAATCTTTCAAAGCTCTACAAAGTGGTTGTAATGGGCGGAACATTTCCGGGCCATACCACAGATGCAACAGCTGCTCTGCTTGCAGAATTCGTGAAGGCGGATGTGTTCATAAACGCAACAAACGTGGACGGGGTTTATTCTGCAGACCCCAAATTAGACCCGGAAGCTGTAAAATACGACAGACTCTCCCCCCATCAGCTCGTTGAAATCGTGAGTAAAAATTCCGCCAGAGCTGGAACAAATATCGTTATAGACCTGCTTGCAGCAAAAATTATCGAAAGGAGCAGAATAAAGACCTACGTCATCCTCGGCACACCTGAAAACATACTGAAGGCTGTAAGAGGAGAGGCAGTGGGGACGATTATAGCTTAGCATCTATCGCTCAAGCCTCATGAGCGGATACTGCAACTCCTCATTCCACTCCAGAACGGCCACGACTTCTGCATCGCCAACCCTAACTTTTACTCTCGCAAAAAGCATGTCGGGCATCAGAGAGGTGTAGCCAAAAGCAGATACCTTTTTCAGCTTTTCCCGGTCTATTCTAACCTCAGCATCAACAACATAGGGCTGGAGAAGAACACAGCTCTGGATTGCCTTCTCAAGTATATCTGCATTCCTCTCCGCAACCGGAGCACCTATGAACTGGTGAAAGAGTGCTCCCAGCTTTATTCCTGCTTCGAAAGCAGCTTTTTCAGTCTCCTTTCCCTCCAGAATCTCACCCCCTCATTTAAAAGCGGAAGTGTTATGTAAGTGGCTGTTAAAAGTAGAATGGCATAGCACATCTCCACGATGAAGATTGCTGAAATTATCACCACGCCCACAACAGCCAGAGATACAGCATCTTTCACCCTCGGATATCTGACATCACTTATCATCAGAACGGACAGAAGAATGGTAATTGGAACTATTAAGGTTACATCCGCATTAACTCTCACGAGAGACGTCACCACCAGAGCACTTACCACTGTTGGAACACCAAGAAAATCGCCAAGGTTCAGCACGTTGAACCTTGCGAGCCTGAGCAGGGAGAAAGCGAGAAAGAGGGCTGCGTAAGGAAAAAGATTAGAATTGTAACTGACAAGAAGAGCTGCGGGAAACATGCCAAAGGAAACTGAATCAGCAAGAGAATCAAGATCCTTACCAAATGGGCTCTTTTCCGTCTTTTTTGCCACAAAACCATCGAGCCCATCTGCAAGGGTTGAGAGGTAAAACATCACAAACACCTCAATTCTTACTCCATAAAGAAGCAGGTAGGTAACAGCGGTAAAGCCGAAGAGAGCATTGAGCACCGAAAGCGAATCGGCAAGGCTAACCTCTTTGAATACTCTCATCCTTCAATGCAACGGTTTCACCGGCTTTAACCTTTTCGCCGACCTTCCTGACAAACCTGAATCCTTCTGGAATTTCAAGAACTACCCTCGAACCAAATCTGATCATTCCTATCTTCTGCCCTTTCCTCACCACATCCCCTTCTTTGACGTAGCTGACCACTCTTCTCGCAAATATTCCTGCCATCTGCAGAACCCTGAACGTTCCATCTTCAGATTCAATCAGTATTTCATTGGTTCTAACCCCTGATCTCCTGATGAATGCCGGAGGTTTGCTCCCTTCAATGAACCTGACCGATAAAACTTTCCCGTTCCACGGTGCACGATTTACGTGACAGTCGAATGGAGACATGAATATTTCCAGCCTTCTTCCTTCGATGAAATCTATTTTTCCATCAGCCGGAGAAACAACCCCTTCACCTATTTCCCTCACGGGGTCTCTGAAAAAGTAAGCGGTAAAGATCGCGAAGGCTATGAAGATAGCTGAAATTACCGGGTAAAACAGATAGAATGCAGCTGAAAGAAGCAAAGCTGCAGCGATGATGCCATAACCGCTTCTTTCTATCATCCCCCACCACCTGCAAGTTCATTCTTGAGAGAATATATTAAATCTGCCAGTTCTGGAAGGAGTCTGAAAACAGAGTAGGCAATGAGAATCAAAGCTACTGTCGCTCCTATCTTTGAAATAACGTTATGGGCTATGTAGAAGCTGTTTTCTCCAAACCAGCTGTAGGCGAAGGAAATTATCACAAAAACATTTCTGAAGAGATTCAGGACATAAATTAGGGGAACGGATACCAGAAAAGCCTTCACCTTTCTCGAAATATCTGCTCTGATACCCAACGTTGCACCCGTGAATAGGGCAATGCTCTCAATTGCCGTGCAGGCAAGAATAATTCTCACACTTTTTCCATTGAGATGCAGATCGGCACCATCTTTTATTATGCTGTAACCAAGCAGATTTGCAAGGGAAGCTGTTTGAAATGCTGTGTAGTCGATCAGCACTTCTCCAAGAGGTGTAAAGGCAAAGGGAAAGTATATTATGAAGGCAAGAGCCGAGAAGGCCGTAACCTCAACAAAAGTTCTGGAATTTGCTATAAGAATTCTGATTGACATGTAAAGAAAAAATACGTATGCAAGAAAGAAAATGGCTGTGTTGTAGTAATCCGCTGAATAAAGGTAATCAGGAATCTTAACGAGACAGGCTATGGAAAAAAGTCCCCAGCCCAGAAAACCTGCAAATTTTCTGTGAGTTTTCACGTATACCAGCATTGGAATCATGGATGCTGCCGAAATTATTTCTGCAAGCATCGTTTTACCCGCACCTCTGCTGTTTTTAACCTTTCCCCGAAACTTTATCCATATAGCTTGGAGATTCGGGATAAAGTATCTCCCTAACCGCATCGATGAATTCAGAGTATATGTGGGCATCAAGGGCGAAGTGGTTATACCTGTAAGATTTGAAGCCCGTCAGCTCGGCAACGTACTTGGTTAGCAGAGCAAATGCATACATGTTCGCATGCAAAGCTCCGTATGCATCGTTGGATCTCATGTAGAAGGTGCCTATCAATTCGTTACCGTACTTTGAAAACTGATATCCCCTCAAACACGGTGGTTCATCGCTAAGCAAATCCCATGGCCTTGAAATTCCAACGTAGCAGTCTCTTCTGCATGGATTCTCTTTCAGCTTCTCGATAACTTTGAACAACTGGTCAACCTTCAAATCATCTCTCTCACAGTATCTTGCCCTCTCTGCATACGTGTACTCCTCTCCCTCCTTCAGAATTCTTTGATTAACCTCCCCATCAAGTTTTGCTGCATACATTATGTAATCATGTGCATACTCAATCCCGTACTTCTCCGTAAACGGGGCTTTATCATGAAGCCTGTTGTCTTCAGGATTTTTCACCTCAATAAAAAGCCTGTGGACGAAGAGGCTTTCCTGCTGTCCCTCAAAAATTTCTCCCCACTCTGTTTTCTTATTTTTGCCATTGTTGTAGATCGTTTCAAGTGCTGAATGCCAGGCTGAAGAAATGTAGTCTTCAACAAGGTGCGTTCCCAGATCATGATAGCCGTAAAACTCCTCTACTTTTCTGACATAAGATGAAGCTCTATCAAGGTCTCTCTCGTAAAAATGAGGGATTGTTATCAGCATTCCAATGCTTCCCTCCTCCATGCCGGTTTTTCTTGAGAGATTTTCAAGGGCTTCAACAAGAAAGTCAAAGTTGTGTTCAAAGTAACTTAAACACTCCATTGACCTCACAAAGGCTGTAAGATGGAGCCTGTCATAGAAAATGAACGAAATTTCCGTAATTGCCGGAGGATTCCTGCAGAGATGGTCTTTAGGATACCAGAGGGGTATGGAAACTCTTCTTGTATGAGGAGACTTTACAAGCTTCTCAGCAGCGTTTTCCATGCACTTTAACCTTTTTCTGTAACTTTCTCCACACACATCATAATCAAACTCCAGACCAAATGAATCGGGATTCTCAACAACAACCATTGTCGGTTTTGCCAGCCTGTAATCACCAAACCTTGACCTGCATGTTTTCCCTTCAACAACCTTGGACACAAGCATTTCCTTTGCATCTTCTGGATTTTCTGTGAGAATCATCAAAACTCATTTTTAGAAGGTTTAAAAAAAGTTGTTGAAGAAAGTTTTATCTGCCATACCGGAACTTTCCAGCATGGTCAAACGGATGGAAAGAAAATCAGCAAGACTGCTCGCTTTACTTCTTGCTCTGATCATGCTCGGCTCGGTATTTGCATACATGCTTAAAGGTGGAAATGTGGAGAGAAGGGAAGTTATTTACAGACTTGAAGACTTCAGAGAATACGTAAACTGGACTCCAGCTGATGCTTCTTATGTAAGATACTACAATCTCTCATATGTATCCATGCTTGGAAAAAATGACCCGATTTCGAATATGGTTACCTCAGAGTTAAACGAGCTGCTCATACCTGCCATATTCAGCAGGCAGGTTTTTGAGATCACGGGCGGAATTTCGCAGATAATGGTTGTTGACTTTGGAGGATCCGTACCCCTTTACTTTGTTGATGCGGGAATGAGCAAGATTTACTTTGCTGGAGAAGGTGAAATCCAGCACGGGAATTTCACATTAAAGGTCAGAAGGCCAGGGATAGCACTCGTGAGCGAGGTTTCTCCCATGATAGTTGGCTACAAACCGCTTGTGGAGAAGGCTGTTGATACGCTGGAAGGTAAATACCCGAGCTTTGGAAACAACAGCTACGATTACCTTTCCCGCATAAACGGAAGCTTTGCATACGCACTCTTTGCATATGGGGATGTAGTAAGGGATTGGATAAGAATTGGAAACGAGAGCCCGGCAGACTTCTTCTTTTTGGGGTACAGGTACAACTTCAACAACAGCAGCTACGAGAAGGTCTGGGCCATGCACCTCGAGGGCAACTATTTCTTTGGAGGAATGAATGAGTCGGAGAAGAACTTTGAGTACTACAAATTTCAGAACTTCGAAGATGGACTGAGCATTGCAATAATGGAGGACAAAGATTTCAATAAGGTTGTTAATGCCGTGCCAAACATATTAACAATCCAGATACACTACAATGAGAGTTGAGAAGGGGAAAACTGTAATAGCTAAGGGAAAGGTAAGGATAGAGGGAAAAGCGGAGGTTTGCGGAGCCTCCATTCCTGAGTTTTTTACTGAAAAGTTTGTTCCGATTTACTGTTTGGAGGATTCCGAGATTTATGTTGAGGGAGATTACAGAATCGTTGAGGGGTGCACAATTCCCGAATCATGGAAAAAGCTTGCCAAGATGGACTGGGAGGTTCTTTTCCTCTACGGTGGAGTTGATACGGGGAAAAGCACTCTCGCAACGTTTCTGGCCAATAAACTGGGAGGCTGCTATATCCTCGACCTCGACATAGGCCAGTCCGAGCTTCTGCATCCGGGGGCGATGGGATACGGGTTTGCAAAAAATTGCGTGAATCTTTCACAGGCTGAATACATAAACGGATACTTTGCAGGTGTTATATCACCAATGGGAAGGGAGGTTAAGTGTATCAGGGGAGTTGCAAGGCTATGGAAAGAACTGAGAAAGCTTGAAGGAAGGAAGATCGTGAACACCACGGGCTGGGTGAGGGGTAAAAGAGCTCTGGACTACAAGCTCGCGAAACTTGAGATAATAAACCCGGACATTGTTGCTGCCTTTGATGATGCAGATCTTGAAAACTGGAGCGTTTACAGAGTCGAGAGCGGGGAGGTTGTTGAGAGAAGCAGGGAGGAAAGGGCCAGAATCAGGATGGAAAAGTATCGAAAAGAGCTTGAAGGGTCTAAACCCGTTCTGGTTGACAGGTCAAAGGTTTCAGGGAGATTTTTCAACGGAAAGCGTATCATCAAGGATTTCATGGAGGAAGTGCTTGGAGTTAGTATCAGGGAGGTAAGGAGGGGAGACGACTTTCTGCTGATAATAACTGAAAGGAGATTCGAGGTTAACAACAGCATAATCGAATCTTTAAAAACGCTTTATGAGGTTGAAGACATATACATTGTTTCTGAGGATGAAATCAAGGGACTTGTGGTTGGGCTTTACAGCGGTAACAGATACCTTGGACTGGGTGTTGTGAGAGAGCTTGGAGAAAATGAATTCTTGATCGAAACCAGACACACTGACTTCGATAAAATTGTTCTCGGTGAGTTCGGAATTGGTCAGGAGAAGGAATATATGCTGAGACTTCCGTGATTTAGCATGGAAATAACTTTGAAAACAAAGAAGAGGGTTGAGATAATCGACATAACAGATGAAGTTGAGAAGCTTGTTGAAGATGGAGATCTGGCTGTAGTCTACACACCCCACACGACAACCTCTATAATCATAAATGAAGGGGAGGCAGGATTGCTTGAGGATATACTTGAACTTATGGAGAGGGTCGTTCCTTTCGGGAGAGGATACAGGCATGACAGAATCGACAGCAATGCAGATTCCCATCTCAAAGCCACAATTCTCGGCAACTCAGTTGTAATTCCCGTCGAAAATGGAAGACTTTCTCTCGGGACATGGCAGAGGATTCTTTTTGTGGAGTTTGACGGTCCGAGAACGAGAAGGGTGATCGTGAAGACAGTATGAGGGACAGGCAGGATTATTACTACTGGAAGGCCAAGAAAGAAGGATACAGAAGCAGGGCGGCATACAAGCTGTTACAGATGAACAGAACTTTCAGGCTGATCAGAGAGGGGGATCTGGTTCTTGACCTCGGCGCTACACCGGGTGGGTGGAGTCAGGTTGCTGCCTTGCTTGGTGCAAAAGTTGTTGCGGTTGACATCAATCCGATGAAACCTCTCGAAAACGTAACTTTCATTCAGGGAGACATAACCCTCCCGGAAACACTTCAGAAAATAAAGGAAGTGCATTCAAGCTACGACGTGGTGATGAGCGACGCCTCACCGAAAATAAGCGGAAAGTGGACGATTGACCATCTGAGGTCGATTGAGCTGGCAAAGGCGAGCTTCAATATAGCCAGAGAGGTTCTAAAGCCCGGGGGGAATTTTATAGTCAAAGTTTTTCAGGGTGAGGACATCCAGAATTTCTTTAACGAACTGAAACCCTACTTCAGATTCAAAAAATTCCACAGTCCTCAGGCCTCAAGAAAGAGGAGTGCTGAAATCTACTTTATCGGAAAAAGATTCATGAAAATTTAAGCAGAAACTCCCACTCCCTGTCTATCTTTCTCTCGATTTCCCTGATGTCTTCTTCGCTTAGATGGATGAACCTTCCCTGATCAAGGTAATCCCTGAGAGGGATTCTATTTGATTTGTCAGCATACTTCCTGCTTGGCGGTGAAATTGTAAGTTTCCCATCATACTCCCAGAGTATCCACGCTCCGCTCATCACGGCTTTTCTGGCAACTTCAACCGTTTTTTCGCTCGGAAATTTCCAGCCCGGAGGACAGGGTGTGTGAACATGGACAAATCTGAAACCGTCCTTTTTACCTGCTTTCCTGAACTTTCTCCTCAGATCCCGAATGTAACCCACCGAAGCCGTTGCCACGTAATCAACATTGTGTGTCAGCATCAAAAAAGCAAGATTCCTTTTTTCCTCATTTTTACCTCCAGGAGATGTTGTAGTTCTTGCTTTCCAGAATGTGCTCAGACTCGCCTGAGTTCCGGTGTTCATGTAAGCCTCGTTGTCAACAACAATCGTTAAAATGTCATCTTTCCTTGTTGCCGATGCGCTGAGAGCTGCAAAGCTAATATCTGCTGCACCATCACCAATCCATGCCACAACCGTGGCCCTAACACCAAGCTTTTTGTATGCCTCGCTTAATCCACATGCCACAGAATGGGTTGAGGGAAAAGGGACATGTACAACTGGGCATTTCATTGCAGAATTCGGGTGGATTCCAGCAATCACTGTAGAGCATCCTGCAGGAATGACCAAAACGGGATTTTCAATCTCTTCAAGACATCTCATCGCAATCGCTATCGGACATCCCTGACAGCTTGCATTTCCGGGTAGAATCATATCAACCACTCCACATCTGAAAGTCTGCCATCAACAAACCTTCTCAGGCAGGAGTAGAGTTCATCAACAGTTGGATATCTGCCTCCAATACCGGCAACAACATTTTTGTTGTCAACTCCACATGCAGCCACCTCTACTGAAAGAACTCCTCTCAAATCAGTATTCGCCCTGTCAACAACAAGAACCTGAGGCGGGAGATTTCTGACAGCTTTCTTTGGAAAAGGCCTGATAAACCTCAGCCTCATAACGCCTATCTTTACACCTTCATCCCTGAGCATATCAACAGCGTCTTTCACATCTCCACTCAATCCGCCGGTTACAACAACAGCGTAATCTGCATCCTCAAGCCTGTATTCCTCAACCAGACCACCATACTTCTTTTCTATCAAATCAGCCGAATTTTCCAGATCTCTGGCAAGATCATAACGTGCCAGCATTCTTGCTTCACCAAACGTCACAGCATTTAAGGCAACTTCCATTCCAGGCAGAATTCTGTAAGCCTGTTTCCTTGGAGGGATATCAATCTGCCTGAGTTTAACAACCTCTGCAGTGTGACTCATGGTGAAGCCGTCTATGGCAACAGCAACGGGGATGCTGACATCCTCGCTGAGCAGAAAGGCATTCAGGGTCATATCAAACGCCTCCTGAGCATTCTCGGCAACGCTTATGATCCAGCCAAGATCACGCATGGACATCAAATCAAGGTGGTCTCCGTGAATGTTCCACGGAGCGCCAATTGAGCGTGCTGCTAACGCCATCACTACCGGCAATCTCGACCCGGCAGCCCACCAGCACATCTCGTACATGTATGCAAGACCGTGGCTTGAAGTTGCGGTGAACACCCTCGCACCTGCTGTTGCAGCACCGATAACAACACCCATGGCCGAGTGTTCCGACTCAACCCTCACGAATTTTGAGTCCAGCTTCCCGCTCTCAACCATCTCTGAAAGCTTTTCAACAATGGGGGATTGAGGTGTTATCGGATAAGCTGCGATAACGTCAGGTTTTGCAATCCTCACAGCTTCTGCTACAGCTTCATTGCTTGTCAGAAGTTTTTTCATTCCTCCTGCACCATTGTAATCGCCTTTTGCCTGCAAACCATCTGGCAAACTCCACACCCCTTGCAAAACCTGTAATCAATTCTGGCCACATCCCTAACCTCTATTACTCCTTCCGGGCAGTAGTAAAAGCACTCCTTACATCCCGAACATTTCTTCAAATCTACAACAGGTTTGAAGTTTCGCCAGCTTCCTGTTTCACCGGCAGATCCAGCGGTTGCTCTTGAGAACAACGGTTCTAAACGCATTTAACCACCCTGTAAGCCTCTTCCGCTGCTTTCATGCTCTTTTCAGCCCTATCACCGAGTTCCATCTTTATCGCCTCCATGAGACATTCGTAATCAAGGCCCAAAACCTTCGCTGCTGCCCCTCCCATTGCAGGGCCAAGTATTGGCCATCCCGCACTTACGAGGCCATACTTAACAGCAATTCCCGTGGCATCTACCTGAAAAACCTTTTTTTCACTCTCAAACGGCTTCGAATTGCAGTTGACCACAATGGTGTCTGGATTTCCATTAAAACTGAGCCTGTCGTTAAAAAGAATCACAACATCAGGTTCTGTTACCGGACATTTTCGCCTGATCTCCTTATCTGAAATTCTCAAAAAAGCCTTTACCTCAGCTCCTCTTCTTTCAGGGCCAAACTGGGGCATTGACTGGCTGAAATAACCCTGTAACATTGCAGCAGCAGCCAAAATTCTGGCTGTGGTTACTCCTCCCTGACCTCCTCTGGAGTATATTGAAATTTCAAGAAACATATTCCACGGAATTCAGCAACAGATATAAAAATTTACGGTTCTGCCTTTTCCCTCTTCGGAAGAGCCCTGTTTATTTCCTCCAGCAACTCATCATCACTTTTTCCTTCTGGATTTATCCCCAAATCTCTCGCTATTTTCTCGAGCTTCGCCCTTTTCTCGTCTTTTGTGTATTTTCCCTCCCTTAATTCCCTTTCAAACTGTCTCAACTCCATTTCTGCCTCTCTCTGAGCTTTCCTGAATTCACCCATACTCCTGCCGAGACTTCTTGCAACTTCTGGAAGCTTGCTTGCTCCGAACAGCAGAAAGATTACCAGCAATATCAGCAACCACTCCTGTCCGCCCGGAAGTATCTGCATGTGCATCAGGTTCATCACTCTATTTTCGCATACACAAAATATAAGGTTTTGGTGGTTTAGCTACTCCATGCAATGCAAATTTAGAGTTAAAAGGTAAATATTAAATGTTTTCTGCTGGAGAATGTTCATGGACTTTGAGCTTACGCAGGAACAGAAGGATATTAGAAACGCCGCCAGAGAGTTTGCAGTAAAAGAGTTCACGAAGGAGAGAGCTGAAGAGTACGACAGAAATGAGGAATTTCCGTTTGAATTGTGGAAAAAGGCGTGTGAGCTTGGTTTCATCGGTGTGCATTTTCCTGAAGAGTATGGCGGAGCAGGAATGGGTGTGCTTGAGAACATACTCATCGTCGAAGAGTTCTGCAGGGCAGACAGCACGATTGGAAGTGCAATAATCCTTTCAGACTTCTCTTCAGAAGTAGTGATGAGATTCGGCAGCGAAGAGCAGAAAAAGGAGGTTCTGCCAAAAGTGGCAAAAGGTGAGGCGATAACAGCAGGCTGCTATACAGAGCCTGAAGCTGGCAGTGATTTGACGGCGATAAAAACGAGAGCCGAGAAGGATGGGGACGAGTGGATTATAAACGGCTCAAAGACTTTCATCACAAACGGCACAATTGCGGATTACTTTGTAGTGCTTGCCGTCACCGACCCTGAAGCCCAGCCACGCTACAGAGGGTTCTCAACCTTCCTTGTGAAGAAAGATGCTCCAGGATTGAAGACAACCAAAATCGGAGGCAAGCTTGGCATAAGAGCTTCCCCTACTGCAGAAGTCGTTTTCAAAGACGTCAGGGTTGATGATTCTGCGGTTATTGGAGAACTCAACAGAGGTTTCTACCAGGTTCTGGAGTTCTTTGATGAAAGCAGAATTGAAATTGCTGCTCAGGCTCTGGGAATTGCTCAGGGTGCTTTTGACAGGCTTGTCAACTATGTAAAGCAGAGAAAACAGTTCGGACAGCCGATAGGTGCTTTTCAGGCTCTGCAGCACAGAATTGCCGACCTCAAAACACAGCTTGAAGCGGCAAGATTGCTCATTTACAAAGCAGCCTGGAATTATGATCAGGGCAGAATTGACCCGGGGCTGACTTCAATGGCCAAATACTATGCAGGAAAACTTGCTGTCAAAGTTTGCGATGAGGCCGTGCAGATGCATGGAGGTTACGGATACATAGCAGAGTATGAGGTGGAGAGATTCTTCAGAGATGCGAAGATTACTGAAATTTACGAGGGCACAAAAGAGGTTCAGCTTAACACAATAGCCAGAGATATTCTCGGCAAGCTCAGATAGTTTTTTATATATTTCCCCCCACATTTTTTTAATGGCAAAAAAGGTTGTGCTTGTAATTGACAGAGATGATGATTTGGGACAGAAAGCCGGTATCTCATCACCTGTTATTGGGAGAGATAACGTCGTTTCTGCTGCAGTGAGGCTTGGAACAGCGGATCCAGAAGATTCGGATGTCAACGCGATGTTTGCGGCAATAAAAATTTACGACGATCTTAAGGAGAAAGGAGATGATGCAGAGGTTGTCGTTGTTTGTGGAGATAAGAGTGTTGGTGTTGCTTCTGACTCTAAAATTGCGGAACAGCTTGACAGAGTTGTTTTAAACCTGAAGCCATCAAGTGCAATAGTTGTTACCGACGGTTCAGAGGATGAATTCGTTCTTCCAATCATCTCCTCGAGAGTCAAAATAGACTCGGTTCAAAGAGTTGTCGTAAAGCAAAGCAGGACTATTGAGAGCACGTATTTCCTTATAAGAAGGATGCTAAACGATCCAAAAATTGCAAGGATAACTCTTGCGCCTCTCGGGATGGTTTTCCTCGTTTACTCAATTTTCCTCATTATGCAGCGTCCCGAATGGGGTCTGGGTGGGATAATATTTTTCCTCGGGATTTACTTCATGGTTAAAGCATACGGCTGGGAAAAGAACATAGCAAATTTTCTGGATTCTGTTCGTGTATCGCTTGTAGAGGGAAGAGTTTCCTTCATCTTCTATGTCACATCAGCCATATTGCTTATAATCGGAATTGTGCATGGGTCCAACGTATCTATCAACATTCCAGATGCGGCAGAAGCTGTTTCAACCTTTATTTTATACAGCACATGGTGGTTCGTTCTTTCCGGGATATTCACACTGCTTGCAAGGGCTGCCGATGCTTACGCTGAGAACAGGAGGGTTTCAAAGTATTTCACAATAATCTTTCTGCTGATAGCCTTCGGTCTGATTGTCTGGGCTTCAGCTCATTACATACTCAATCCGGAAGCTCCGAATGCCCTGCAGAACTTTGCGGGGTCGATTCTGGGGGCAATACTAATAGCTGCAATAGGAGTTTTAACGCTGAAAAGATTCTAAAGCAGAATGCAACCTCCTCAATTTTTCCTTCCCTTTCAGGAGTTTTTCATTCGCACATCTGACAACGTATTCGAGATATTCACTATCAATGAGCATCCTGCCACCTTCAGCAATAGGAAGTTCAAGTCTTTCAAGTGAGGCCACTTCAACCACGTTATTTTTTAATGATATGATGCCGCTCCTCCTGAAACCTGCCTGATTTGCAATGTTCATGAGAATCCTTGCAACTTCTAAATCCCTGCAGGCAACGTGGATTATTGGTGGATACTGAACAAGCCAGGCAGTGTTTCTGCTCTTAATCGCCGCTTTAATGATGCTTTCAGCATCCACACCTTTATGCCATTTTCCCAGAAACTCAGCATTAGCCTTGTCGCCCGGCTTTCTTAGATTGATGACAGCTATCCTCCCGCTGCAGCTTGAAAGGGTTACAAAGCAGTCAAAGCTGTTAATTAGATCAAGTAAATCAACTATGTCATCATCAACCTTTCCCTCTGCCTTCGCTTCAAGATAGCTCTCAAGCCTTTCTTTTTTGAATTTCTCCCACATTGAGGGTGGAAAGGTAAGCAAGATAGGCATCAAGCTGAATTCTCTCATTTGCCCCCTCAGTCAGTCTGAAGTCAATCTCCCCGAGCTTGTCTATGAGCTGAACCTTCAGGCTGTCCTCAACCGGCATAGAAAGAATTTCCCTGAAAAGCTGAGATACTATATCCTCTCCGCTCATTCCGTATTCCACCATCAGCCTGTCCAGTATTTCCCTTGCCTCCATGAAATTTCCCTTCAATGCCGTTTGAATTAGCTCTTTCATTTCCTCAGGTCTTGCTGTTGCGGTTATCTGGTATATGGCTTCAGCATCCACAATCTCCCCAATCGCAGCAGCACCTTGCAGGGCATTGATGGCCTTTCTAAAGTCTCCTCCCGAGATGTACATCAAAGCCTCAAGACCGTCTTCAGTAATCTTCACACCCTCTTTTTCGCATATTTCCAGCAATCTCTTCTTCATTGCCTCCCTGGGTACGGGTCTGAACTTGAAAACGGCACACCTGCTCTGGATTGGCTCTATTATCCTGCTAACATAGTTGCAGCTAAGTATAAACCTGCATGATTTTGAGTACATCTCCATCGTTCTTCTCAGGGCTGCCTGAGCGTCGGCGGTGAGAGCATCAGCCTCATCAAGAAAGATTATCTTGAATGGAGCATCCCCGATGGGAGCGGTTCTGGCAAAATCCTTTATTTTGTGTCTTACGACATCAATTCCTCTCTCATCGCTTGCATTCATCTCAATAAAATTGTCCCTCCAGTTCTCCCCAAACAGATCCCTTGTAAGAGCTATTGCCGTTGCGGTCTTTCCCGTTCCGGGCGGACCTGAAAAGAGGAGATGGGGTATGTTCTTCCTTTTAACGTATCCCTTGAGTCTCTGAATTACCTCATCCTGTCCAACAACCTCATCAAGAGTGCGTGGACGGTATTTTTCAACCCAGATTTCAAAGTTCTCCATTAAAGTTTTTTAATTATGGTTGCATAAAAACTCTGCGTTCAAGTCTGGGTGTCTTCTCAAAACACACATAGAAGCCGAGATCTTTCAAAAACTTTTGAGACCTCTTCCCCTCACCATGCATCATGAGTTCAAGAAGATCACTCTCATCATCAATGTCAACTGAGGAGAAAAAGGAATCAAAAATCTCCGCCTTCATACCCAGTTTCAGAGCTATTTCGAGGTGTTTGAAGAAACTTCCATAGTGGTAAGAAACCCTGAATCCTCTTTTTCTTACAAGAAGCATGTTGGTTCCTCCTTTCCTTCCAGGGGCGATGACTACGTCACCTTCAGTTTCAAAGAACCTTGTCAAAACCTCCTTATTGAGAAGGGGAAGGTCTGACATTATCACTGCTGCTGGAACATTATCAATTAACCTGTTAACTGCTGTGTTTAAATCAGAGGCGTCAACATCAACTCTGACTCCTTCAAATTCAACCTCCTCAGGGCACAAAATGGTTACATCTCCGAAGTTTCTGGTAACATCAACAACGTCAAGAAGCATTAGCCTTGCAAGCTCCTTTCTTTCACTCTCGCTGAGAAGTGTGGAAAGCCTCGATTTGGGGTTGTTTGCCTTGAACGGAATTACAATCCTCATGAAAAGATTCTCTCAACCAGCCATTTTGAGTCAAACTTAACGAGGTCATCGTATCTCTGCCCGACTCCAAAGAAGAGTACGGGTTTTTTAGTTACATAGCTGATTGAAATCGCCGACCCTCCCTTAGGATCCGCATCAAGCTTTGTCAGAATGCTTCCATCAATTCCCACAGTCTCTGCGAACATTTTTGCCCTCTCAACCGCATCGTTTCCTGCAATGCTTTCATCCACGAATATTATCAAATCCGGCTTTGTAACTCTCTTTATCTTTTCAAGCTGATCAAGAAGATTCTTTTTTGTGTGCATTCTTCCAGCAGTGTCTGCAAGCACAACATCAATCCCCCTGCTTTCCGCATGCTTTATGGCATCGTAAATAACTGCTGCAGGGTCAGAACCGTGTTTGTGCTTAATCAGCTTAACTCCAAGCTTTTTCGCGTGCTCTTCAAGCTGCTCTATCGCTCCTGCCCTGAATGTGTCACCCGCAGCCAGCACAACGGAATATCCATTCTTCATCAGCCTGTTTGCCACCTTGGCAATTGTTGTTGTTTTACCAGTTCCGTTAACACCAACAAAGGCTATAACCAAGGGCTTTTTCTCCTTCAGCTTCTCCTTTACAAATTCATCAAAATCGAACCTGTTCTCATCAAGAATTTCAAGTATTATCAACTTTAACTCTTCCATAACAATGTCAGAAAGCTTTTCGTTCAGCTTCTTCCTCCTCCCAACCAGTCTGCTCTTCAAAGCTTCAGATATCGCATCAACAACCTCGAAGGCAACATCGCTCTCAAGGAGAATTACTTCCAGATCTTCAAGGATGTCTTCCACTTTCTTTTCGTCAATAAAAACTTCTCTGCTTACAACGAGAGCAGCTACCTTATCTTTCAGCCCAATTTTCAGCTTTTCTTTATTTTCCTTTACCTCTCTTTCAAATTCAGCTTCTTCTACTTCCTCCTTTTCCTTTTCCTCTATCTTCTTCCTCAGACTGCTTAACTTCTCCTTGAGAGCTTTGAACATTCAAAATCACTCCTGCTGTTTTGCGATTTCCTGCTGGATTCTCTGAATCTGAGCCAGAATTTGCTGCAGCATGGATGTCATTTTCTCCTGATTCTCCTCAATTCTTCCAATCCTCTTTTTGATAAACTCGATTGCCTCTTCAACTTCCCTCTCCACAACAACCCCACTGCCGATATCTACAAGCATTTTCTTGCTGTTCTTCACGTCAACGTATGCAAAAATCCCTCCGCCAAGATTCATGAGGGCTTCAACATCGCTGTCTATTGATTTAAAAAACTCAAGTGTTTCAAGCGTTTTTCTGTATTCATTTTCCAGAATTTCAAGTTCCATAATCCTTCTCTGAATTGCTTCGGCCTCTTCCTGCAGTATCTGCAGAGTTGCAATTTTCTCCTGGATTTCTTTTTCAGAGCTCATGCCTGTTTCACTTCCTCAATTTTTATAAGATTTCTTTTAACTTTGTGGTTGCTTCCCACTAAGGAGTACACCTTTTCAAGAGCATACTTCTCATTTTTCGCCTCAACAACTTTCCTGAACTTCTGCCAGCCTTCCAGAGTCTTGAACGCCCCTCTAACTTCAAACTTCATACCATCACCTCATGGAAAAAGGGCTTCCTCAACTATCCCCAGCTCAAATCCGGTGGTGTCTCTTCCCACCACATATCCTTTTGAGTTCGCAACGAGTCCGGAACCAACCATGTCAGTTCCAAAGTTAACGGTTCCGGTTAAAACCTCCACTCCAGCAACATCCTTAAGTTTCTTTGCTTCCCACTCATTGATGTTAGGATTTGCCAATCCTCCTCTGTTTGTTATAACGGCAGCCATTCCAACTGTCTTTATACCTCCAACGGTTCCCCTGACAAGTTCTATATCCATAAAATCAGCCACTTTCTCCAGAATCTTGCTGTCCATTTCGGGGTTGGCAATTCCACCCCTGTCATTTACGAGCAAATTGTTTCCGAAGCATGTCATGGGAGTTTCCAAAACCAGGATATCAAGTTCTCTTTCAAGCTCCCTTAGCTCGCTTGAAAGAATCTGATCGCATACCACCGCTCCCCTGCTGTTCAAGGCCATCATCGCTCCAACAAGTTCAGAACCGGCTATTTTCGTCACAATAACCTCAACCTCGAGTCTGCTTTCCATTGCTTCAATTAGTGGTTTATGGTTTATCCCAACCACAGCGTAGTCTTCGGAAACCTTTGCGTAGAGTCCGATCAGAGGATTGCCGTTAACAGCAACTCTCATTTACGCAAGTTCGACTTCAACTATTCCATCATCGAACTTCACAGCCCTAACTCTTATCTTTGTCGGCGGTCTTTCAGCCCCCCTTTCCCAGATCTTCTCATTCACGCTCCTGTCGATCTTCACGTTCTCGGGCTCTACTTTCATGTGCCTGCTGAGAAACTTCCTGACGTACCTTACTGCCTTCTTGGCCCTGAGCCATCTTGGATACCTCTTCATCTTATGCCTCAGCCTTATCGAGTAAACCCTCTCCACGACAACCTTTGCCATCGCCTTCACCTCACGGCTTTAATTTTGTCCTTCTCCAGTGTCTTCTCTTTGGACTTCCAAACACACTCCTCTTTGTTCTGACTGTAACCCAAACAGGAGCTCTTCTGTTCTGCTTGCATGCTCTTGCCAGCCTCTTTTTAACACCAACAGTCTTTTTCCCCATATTATCACTTCCTTATGATTTTGGTTTCTCTCTTCTTGGGCTGGACTCTCTTCAAAATCTCAACTAACATCTGATCTGTTATCTTGCTCTGAATTCTGCCTGACTGTGCCAGATAAATTAACTGATTCTCAACCGCTTCGGCAATTTCAGGATGGGCAAGTTTCAGGCGTGAGAGCCTCTCCTTAGCCTCAGGCTCAAGAATTGCTCTCAAAATTGCCTTTTTCTGCGCCTCAATCTGCCTTCTCATCTGCTCCTTCTGCAGTTCTTCAAGCTCTTTCTGCTTCTGCAACTCCATCAGCTTCCTCCGTCTGATCTCTTCCAGCTCGTCCATAAAAACCACCCTCAATACTTTTCCAAGGCAGGAATCTCGGAAATCAGCTCAGATTTGAGTTCAGTTGCAATTTTGTCGAGGAAAGACCTGCCCATCGGAGTTACAACCCTGCCATCTCTTGTCTTCTTAACAAAGCCGAGCTGCTCAAGCTGATGGAGTGCATTTCTCACTATCGCCCCGCTACCCTTTCTGAACCTCGCTGGTTTTGATCCTCTCCTCTTTCTACCGCCGTAGAACGTTCTCAGCCTCTCGATGCCGACAGGGCCATCTATGTAAACTCTTCTGAATACCGAGGCGAGCCTTAAATACCACCAGTCATCCTGCTCCGGACTCCTCTCCTTGTGAACACCCGTTTTCACGTAATTTGCCCACTCAGGAGGAGCAACCATGTCCTTCAGCTTCTCGGCAACCCTCTTAATTAGCAAATCTGCCGGAACATCATACACTGTTGCCATTATCTTCACCTCTCGAAGGTTAGCACGAAACCTCTGAAATCAACGAGCCTGCCCCTGACTTTTGAAGCTATTTCCCGGGCAAGCTCCTTTTTATCCTTACCGGATGATTCTCTGAAATTGCGGAGCATTCTAACCTTAACTGCTCCACGCTTCTCAAGCTGGAAATTTATCTCGTTTATTAAGCTTTCCGTCACACCGTTTTTTCCAACATTTATCTTAACAACATCCTTCACCATGCACCTTCACCGATACCTGCCTTACCAGACCCTTACAACCGGGCTGTCTAAAAAATTTTTCATGGGAAGAGTGGTGGTGTTTTAAGTCCGAGGGTTTCATCAAAGCCCATCATCAGGTTCATGTTCTGAACTGCCTGCCCAGAAGCTCCCTTAACGAGATTGTCTATGGCGGAAACAACCACAACCCTGTCTTCTCCGGCATGTAAGGAGATATCACAGAAGTTGCTTCCCCTAACCTGACTGAGAGAGACACTTTCCTGAATTCTGACAAAGAAGCAGTCCCTGTAGAAGTCCTCGTAAATCTGATGAAGCTCATCTCTGGCAAGCTCTCCCCGCAAGAAGATATGAGCGTTGGTAAGAATTCCTCTCGAACCCGGAAAAACCTGAGGAGTGAAGGAGATTTTAATGTCCTGCTGAAGCCTGCCAAGCTCCTGAACCATCTCATAATAATGGCGGTGCTCTGTAATTTTGTAGGGAACCACTGACTCATGGAGGTTGGGGTAGTGCGTGAATGAAGATGGAGACTCCCCTGCCCCTGTGATACCGCTCTTGCAGTCAAAAACCACTCTCTCAATCAGCTCAAGTTTTGCAAGCGGTGCTGCGGCAAGAATTGTGCCTGTAGGATAGCATCCCGGGTTTGCCACCAGGCTTGCCTTTTTTATTTCATCCCTGTGAAGCTCGGTCAAACCGTAAACAGCTTCAACATAGCTCTCATGCTTTTTGCCGTAAACTTTTTCGTAGGTTTCTCTGTCCAGCCTGTAGTCGGCAGAGATGTCAACAACTTTTATTCCACCATCCAGAAGTCCGGGAACGTACTTCATAGCCTCTCCATGAGGAACTGCTGTAAAGACGAAATCACAATCCATGAAGTTTCTTAATTCAGGGCTGCAGAACTCCAGATCGTAAAATCCCTTCAGAAATCTGTGAACCTTCCAGATTTTCTGACCCTCGTATCTTCTTGATGATGCTGCAATCACCTCAGCTTCAGGGTGGTTAGCGAGAATTCTGAGCAGTTCCGAACCGGTATATCCGCTTGCGCCAATAATCCCTACCTTCATGAGGAAAGAGTTAAGAGGCAAAATAAAGAGTTTTCTGAGATGTCAAAAATAGAGGATGTATTAAAAGATGCTGAGGATGGCGTTCTTATATCACTGCAGGTTTCCGCAAATTCGAAGGAGGTCTCATTCAGCTACAATGAATGGAGGAGGGTAATCGAGGTTAAAATAAAGAGCCCTGCAATGGAGGGCAAGGCTAACAGGGAGCTGCTAAGCATATTCAGAGAAATTTTCGGAGAGGCTGAAATGGTAAGCGGTGAGAAATCGAGGAACAAGGTTTTGAAGGTTAAGGGAGATAAGGAAAGTGTTCTTGAGAAGTTGAGGGAGCTGATTGAATGACATTTTTGCGTTTATGGTAATGCGGTATCGGGAAACGGTTTTTCATCAGTTATGAGAAAAACTCTTATAGTAGATTCCAGAAACTTGAATTTGATGTTAAAGCCGCTGGTGAAATGGGCTGGAGGGAAGAAGCGGCTTTTAGATAGAGTTTGGGTGTTGAAATGAGGGAGGACAAAACACCAAACTACTTTTTAATCTCAGTATCAACCCGCAGAAATCTTGAGTTGTGTATAAAGTATGCATTAGCGGGATTTACAAGCAGTATGAATGGACTTTGGACGTTTTTGGACATTGAAGAGGGAGATTATGTATCTTTTCTCTACGGTGCAAGGGTCAGAAATCTCTATAGAGTTGTCAAAAAAGTGGCTTACAGAAATGCATGCGAAATTCCTCCATGGCCACCAATAACGTTCAAAACATCAGGCAAAACCTATCATTTTCCCTTTAGGTTTATTCTAAAACAAGAACGTAGCTTAGATGAACCAATGGTTAGGCCCGAATTTTCTTACGTAGCTGAGAATTTACTTTTGAGAGGTGGATATAGAAAAACGCATTTTCAGGCAGATTCTGTTACATTCTACAACGTTTCTGGCATGGGTGAACCATATTACGGTAGCAGAGAAGGCCTATATGTTGATGCAGAAACATTTGAGCCAAAAATTGTATTTAAGAAAGAAAAACAAAGTATACCAGAAAAATTCTATTTTAGTGAATTAGTTCTTCAATCGTTAGTTCGCAAAAGGCTGCAATGCATATTAGAGGATATTCTGGAACATTTCAATGTAGAACATGACCCGACAGATTTTGAAATATTGGGAGAGAAGGCTCTTCCTGAAGGTTATGTGGATATTTTCATAAAATTAAAACATCCAGTTGGTTCTAATAAATATCTGCTTGTTGAGGTAAAAACAGGAGAAGCACAGCGAAAAGACATAGACCAACTTCGTTATTACATGAAAGAATTGGGAAATGAAGTTGCCGGGGGTGTTTTGATAGCAAGGAAGTTTCCAAAGAAGTTGTGTCAGAACTCTCAAGTGTTGCATGTTAGGTACCGCTTTGATGATTTAGATGTAGAAGGTGAATACAACTACGAAAATCTCCTGAAATTGCTTCAATTGGATGTCATAAAATGATGTTGATAACTTCCAAGTTCCTAGATTGGTTGGAGGTTTCACACGGAATCTCGACTTAAAATTTTACAAATACAAAGGCTTGTAGAACGCTCTTCACTATTCTGCAGAGCTGTATAGCCATTTAAAATGGGGCCGCCGAGATTTGAACTCGGGTCACCGGCGCCCCAGGCCGAGAGGATACCAGGCTACCCCACGGCCCCAGCAGAGGTAATTTGAAGGATGGTTTTAAAGGCTTTTGCTATTTATTAATTCAACCTTGGGCAATTCCGTAAATTATATATGCGTAGATGAAAAAGCACTCTAAGACGGAGGTGACTTGATGCCAGAGTTAGAGGTAAAAGGGAAGAAGCTGAGACTTGATGAGGATGGCTTTCTGCAGGATTGGGAAGAGTGGGACGAGGAGGTTGCTCAGGCTCTTGCAAAGGACACAAGGTTCAGCCCGCAGCCAATAGAACTGACTGAGGAGCACTGGAAAATTATAAAGTATCTGAGAGACTACTTTATTAAATACGGCGTAGCTCCACCCGTTAGAATGCTCGTAAAACAGTGCAAGAAGGATGTAAACCCGGACTGCAACCTTCAGTACATCTACAAGCTATTCCCGCAGGGACCTGCAAAGGATGCTTGTAGAATTGCCGGCCTTCCGAAGCCAACTGGCTGTGTCTAATCTTATTTTTTCTTCTTTATTGCATTTTTGATAAATCTTTTAGAGACACTTTTGTCTGAAAGGAAGTGAACGTGAATGTAGCATCCGAGCGTATTTTCCTTCATTATGCCATCCCTTCTGCCATCAATTCCAAATCCCCTCTCAACTCTAAATGCAAAATCGACTTTTCCTGTAATTGTGGGCCTTGAATAGTGAAACTCGTGCCCCACTATTTTCTGATTTCTTCTGGCAATTATGCAGGACTTCGATGCTCTGTAGACTGAATATCCCTGTGCCTGAAACCTTTCGTACATCTTTGTTTTCAGTGGAAGGAAGCCCACCATCTCGAACTCTCCATCTGAGGTTTCAAGAGACTCTCCGAGATACATTAAACCTCCACATTCCGCATAAACCGGCTTTCCGGACTGACAGAATTCGTAAATTTCTTCCCTGAGCTTTTTGTTTTTTTCAAGTTCCTCCGCAAAAACCTCCGGAAAACCCCCGCCGATGTAGAGCGCATCCAAATTCGGGAGCTTTTTATCCTCAAGAGAGTTCAAAAAGACGAGTTCCGCATACTTAGACAGTTCATCGAGGTTATCCTGATAGTAAAACGAAAAGACCTGATCTCTGATCACACCAATTCTTACCTGTTTCTCCTTTTCCGATTCAATTTCATTCTCAACAACTGAATCGAGCGGTGGAGCTTTTTCAGCTATTTTAAGAATTGTGTCAACATCAACGTGTTTTTCCACAATATCTGAGATGCTGTCAAACAGCTCCTCGATATCCTCTCTTTCATATGCAGTAACAAGTCCGAGATGGCGATATGGCATTTTCACATTCTTTCTCGGCACAACACCAAGAACCCTGAGGCCGGCTAATTTCTCAACAGCCATCTTAACCTTACCAGCATGCCTCTGACTACCAATTCTGTTCAGAATAACACCCTCAAGCATTACACCCGGGTCAAACAGCTTGTATCCCAACAACATTGCAGCAGCAGTCCTGTTTAGCCTCTCCACGTTGGCAACAAGCACAACGGGAGCTTTCAAAATCTTGCTCACCTCAGCAACACTTCCCTTCTCACTTATCGCATCAGAAGAGTCGTAAAGTCCGGTTTTTCCTTCAATTATAGCTATATCCGCCCCTTTAAAGTTTCTGACAAAAGTTTCAATAATTGTTTGCCTGTCCAGCATGAAACTGTCGAGATTCCGCGAATACCTGCCAGTTGCGAGGTGGTGAAAACCCGGATCTATGAAGTCTGGCCCAACCTTGTAAGGCTGAACCCTGTAACCTCTGCTAACCAGCAACCTCATAAGACCGATGGAAATCATCGTTTTTCCAACCTTGCTGCTCGTCCCTGCTATTACGACTCTTGGAATTTCCATTTGCAAAGGTTTCACTACTGCAATTTAGACTTTTACAGAAAACCTTAAATTAAGCTTTGAGGTTAAAATTTAGCATGGACGAATTTGAGTATGAGATGTTTGACGATGAAGAGGAATTTGAAGGTGAAGATGATGTAAAACTTGCTGAAATCTACAGGTTAGCGTCCAAACTTCTAAAGCTGCTTGATGAAATAAAAAGCTTTGAATTGAAAGAGTCTGCCTCACTCATGCTGATAAAAGAAATTATTGGTGACGATAAAATTCTTATTGGCCTGGCAACTAAAATGCTCCAGGACATGAGCTACGGTTTCGATGATGATGAGAGCTACGTGAGCTGATTTTTCAAAATTTTTGATCTTATCAGGCTGTAGTTAACGAATATTGCTCCGAAAAAGATATTTGTGTGGTATGTAATAAGCCTCCACAGCCCAACAAGAACTCCGAGTATGTTTGTTGCAACAAAGTTAGAATACAGATACGCCATGCTAACCTCCGCAATTCCACTGCTTCCCGGAGTGAGCGGAACAAGAGAGACAATCACTATTATTAACTGAGCCGTGTAAGAGTAGAGGAAGTAAGGGTCACAGCCAAGAGATACAAGGATGAGGGAGGGAACCATGAATCCTGCAGACCACATCATTACCGTAACGGCATAAAGTGCAAGAATGCTGCTCATTGAGTTTGATACCATTCGGATCGTTGCCTCTCTAAATCTCCTAATTTCTCTCGAGAAAACGCTCGAGTACCTCTTTGCTCTCTCTTCACTGAACCATTTTGTCATTCTGTAAAGTGCCTTTGAGAATCTTTCAATGCTTTCCTCGTTTCTGAGTATTCTGAAAAGAATGTAGATGAAAGTGGCAAGAAGTGCGGTGAAAACTGCAGCAATCTTGAATCCGAAGCTTGTCGAAAAACCTGTAATTATGAGGAATACGGGAAGAGCTGTGGAGAAAAACATCGAATCAAGCACTCTTTCAGCCAGCACAATAAATGCAGAAGCCCCAACATCAACATCTCTGTCTGACAGCATCTTAACTCTGACAGGCTCCCCACCTGCTGATGACGGAGTTACAGCTGCCGTGAACATGCTCGCCATGGTTATTTCCAGAGATTGGAAGTAAGATATACTGTAGCCGAGATATTCTGTCAGCAGCTTTAGTCTGAAAGCCCAGAGCAACCAGAAAGAAACCTGCAATAGGAAGGCCAAAAGGAGATAGATCCAGTTTGCACTCTTCAGAACGCTCCACGTAATCTCACTTTCAGTATACTTGAAGATGATTGCCGTGACCCCGATGCTGATTAAAATACCAATCACTGCTGCCCTTGCACTCGATTTTCCGCCCGACATCTTCACCCTAATTTCATTCTTTTTTTATTCTACCCCACAAACTTGACACTTATCCTTTACGCTTCCAAATAATTTAAATTTCCCGGAACGTCTCGTGAAAGTGATGAGCAAAATTGGCATCGTTGGAGCTGGGCTGTCAGGTCTTGCCATTGCGAACAGAATTAAAAATTCAGTTGTTTTTGAATCTGAAAGCAGACCGGGAGGATTGCTTAGAACAGAAACCTTAAAAGGTTACACGTTCGACACGGGAGGTTCCCATATAATATTTTCAAAGGATGATAAAATACTCCACGAAATTCTGGATGCGATTGGAGATTACGTGGAGCACAGAAGGAGGGCCTACATCTTTTACAGCAACCGGTTCATAAAATACCCTTTTGAAAACGGTATTTCAATGCTTCCAGCTGAAGAGAGATTCCATATCTTAAAGGATTTTGTGGAAAACATGATTAAGGAGAAAAAAGAACCAAAAAACCTTCTGGAATGGTTTTACTACGTTTTTGGGAGAGAGATCACCGACAGGTATCTGAAACCCTACAATGAGAAGATATGGAAACGGGATCTTGAGGATATATCTCTCGAATGGGTTGGTGGAAGGATTCCAAATCCTCCGGTTGATGATGTTCTCAGATCAGCAGTTGGAATCGAGACGGAGGGATACACCCACCAGCTGAAATTTTTTTACCCCCTTAAGGGAGGAATAGAGACTCTTGCAAGGAGTTTGGCTAAAGGAGCTGATGTCAGGGTTAGCGAGAGGGTTAGCTGGATAGAGGCGGGAGAAGGCAGGGTTTATGTTGAAACAACGGAAGGTCAGTATGAGTTTGAAAAGCTTGTTTACACAGCTCCACTAACCAATCTGCCAAAAATTATGGATTGCAATGAGATTAAGGGCGAGATACAGAAACTGGACTACAACTCTCTAACAGTTGTGGGACTTGGGGTGAAGGGAGAGGTTCCGGACTTTCACTGGCTCTATTTCCCTCAGGATGATATAATCTTTCATAGAATCGCTTTTCTAAGCAACTACAGCCCATACATGGCTCCAGAAGGTTGTTCCACAGTTATTGCGGAGATATCAAGAAGACCGGGTGAGAGGATCAGTAATGCTTGTGATAGGGTTATAGACAACTTAGCGGATGTGGGGTTCGATTTCAACGTGGAGGTTTGCGGCACCTGGGAGTGGGAGCACGCCTACATCGTTTACAACCACCACTACAGAGAAGCTGTTGAGAGGATAAGGGCTTATCTCAGGGAGAGAAATGTAATACCGTTCGGCAGATTTGGAGGGTGGGAGTATCTAAACATGGATGAGGTAATGGCTAAGGCCAAGGCTCTTGCTGCAAGTGTGATAGAATGAAGGCTCTGGTTGTCATACTCAACAAGGATAATGCGGAAGGATTGAAAATTTGTATTGAATCTCTGCTAAACCAGACGGCAAAACTGTGTGAGGATTTTGACATCCTCGTTCTTGACGGATTCTCAGCAGATAACTCAGAAGAGGTTGTCAAAGCCTGCTCAAGTCCCTGCATAAGGTTTAAAATTCAGGATAGGCTCGGAGGGACAGGATATGCAAGAGCTGAAGCGTGCGAGTATGCGTTGAAGCAGAAATACGACGTTGTGATCTGGGGAGATTCTGAGAACGTTTACTTTCCGGACTATGTGGAAAAAATGCTGAATTGTCTGAAGTCTGCCGATGCTGCTGGAGGTCTGCCGATTGTCAGGGGAGGATTTATTGCACACGCCTTTGCCTGGTATCACGCAATTCATGCAATAGTGCCGGGGCTTGCTGAAATGCACATTCCGGGTAACAATAAAGCAGAGAGAGTTGAGATATTCAGGAAAGTTAAGTATCCCGAGAGTAAGAGGGCCGAAGATTACGGGTTCTCTCTGATTCTGCGAAAGAAGGGGATAAAGTTGAGGCAGAAGTTAACCGATGCAAAGGTATTTGTGTCCCTTCCCGAGACTGTCGGTGGTTTGCACAGATGGCAGATGGCAAGGGCAAAAGGGGCTGCAGAGGCCGCTTACATGGTTGAGGCTTTTCCGGTTGATTTTCTAATCTGGCTGGTGCCTTTGATGCCAGTCGTCATGGCCTTTATCTGCCCTCTAATTTCACTATATCTCTTTCTGCTGCTTTTTATGCTTTCCACGGCAATTTTTGTCAGGTCAGTGAGATACATAGAGAAACCAAAAAAGATTTACTTCTTTGCACCCTTTTTTGGCATTCTGATTCATTCAATCTACACCCTGATATCTCTGTTCTACTACCTGAAACTAAAAATATTTTAAACTTTCCTGAGAATATTGAGAAAATGAGATTGCTGACAATAGGTTCAGGATTGCGCGGGGCAAAGATAGCTGAAATTATGCACAAAAAAGGAGTCAGGGTTAACAGAGTCCCCCTTTTCAAGTGCTTTGCAGTTTTGAACAACGAAGAACACTTAAGAGATGTTTCAATAGGAGATGACAGAAAATACTACATCCATGGCCTGAAAGGAGACGTTAGCGGATTTATAAATCAAATCACATCCCTTTATGAAATATTTGAGGGAAGTCTTGTTCTGACCTCCTTGGAAGATGACTTTGGATACATCACTTCTCTTGAACTATGCAAAAAGCTCAGAAAGGTTACCGAAGACGTTGTAATCTCACTTGCACTGGTTCCGCAACCTGATACGTCGAGCATTGGAGAGATAAAGAAGAGAATTCGAAGTCTAAAAGAGGTTTCGGACATTCTTATCCTTTTTGAGGGTGAGATCGGGGTTGAAAGGAAGATTCTGGAAGTCATGAACCTCCTCGCTCTTGCAGGTGAGATTGATCTGAAGAAGAGAGTTGCTGGAGAGGTGGTTGTTGACACCTCGGATGTGTTCAACGCTCTGAAGCACGATGGTTTTGCAATCGCCGGTCTGGCGGAAAGAAAAATACCTTTTAACATAAAAAATGTCTTTTTCGGAAAAAAAAGTGAACTGAAGGCCATAAGGACAAAAAGAATGCTCGAGCTAACCGAGGAGGCTCTTCGGAATGTGAGTATAAATGGGGATATTGAGGATGCAAAATCGGCCTTGCTCCTCTTCGCCGGCAAGCAGGATGAGCTTACGATGGAAGGTCTTTTCTCCTCCATAACCATGTTAGAAAACATAAACAGAGAAATTGTTGTTAGGTATGGGGACTATCCAATTCCCGGTTCAAGAAAAGTTTCCGCTGTCTTAATATTCTCAGGAATCAGGAGATTCCGCTTTGTCTGAAAAGTGAAAAAAGCTTGAAAATCGTTCCGTAATAGGCTATTCTGCTTTCGAGCCTTGATTGGAGTGTTTTCAGGGCGTAGTCGTCAACTTCAAACTCCACATCATCATACTTTACATCCTTCAAAATCAGTCCGTGTGGAGGAGCGGGTTCAACCCTCTCCTTGTGCTTTTCTGGATTCAGGAGATCCCTAAACCATTCTATGCTTCTGCGCTGCTTTCCGATTTCCATTATTGCCGTGACTATGCATCTGACCATGTTCCATGTGAAGGCATTCCCCTCTATCTCGAAAAATATGAATTCTCTATCAGCCCTTATGTCAGCCCTTATAATCTCCCTCACACAGCTCTCCCCTTCTCCAAACTTCTTCGTGAAATTTGAGAAGTCGTGAACCCCGATAAGCTCCTTAACAGCCTTTCTCATGGCTGAGATGTCATAGTCAGAACCGTACATAACATAGACGTAAACCCTGCTTTTAGCCTTTCTGGGGTCAAATTCCTCCGGCACCTTTGCCCACGCCCATGCAGTAATATCTTCAGGTAGTTCAGCATTCAACATTCTCGGGAAGATTTTTTCGTCGGAATAGAATGAAACAACCTGCCCGTAGGCATGAACGCCCGCATCCGTCCTTCCAGCACTCCTGACTCTTGGGTTTTCAACCCCAAGTTTTTTGAGTGCACTTATAATTTCCCCTTCTACTGTCCTCTGATCTGGCTGGAACTGACTTCCGTGGAAGTTCTCACCGAAATATGCTATCTTAAACGCAAACTTCATTACAGTTCTCTCCCGATGAGGGATGAGATAAACTCGTTAAGAACACTCATCCTTCTCATCAGGATATCTTTCACCTGTTTCTGTCCCTGATAAAGACCAACAGCCGCTCCAACGATAAAGAGAAACTCAAGCTCATCGAGCTGATACTTTTCCCTCAACTCTATCAGGTCTCTGACCTTGCTTTCCGGTAAACCGTCAACTGTAAGCTCCTCCTCATCTACCTTCTCAAGAAATCTCTCATCCACTTCCCACCTTGTTTTAAGTTCTTCAAAAGCATCCCAGAGTATGGACTTTCTGGTCTGAATATCCATGGCAAAAATGAGTTAAAAATTTTAAAAAACTTTCTGAATTCCAAGAGTCTCGTTCGTCTTTCTTATACTTTCATCTTTATCCGCAAGCTCGAACATCGCCCTTATGGCATCGATGTTCTCGGGGACAACTATTGCTTCCTGATGGATTGCCTGAGTAACAAAGAGGTCGTTTCCGTCAGCACCAATCGATTCCCTCCAGACAACATTCTCGTAAAGGTCATATCTGAGTCTCAGTTCTCTGGCAAACTCCACCACCTTTGCAGTTGAAGTGAAGCCCTCCTCTGCCGAGACAAGCATTATTCTCGGCTCCTGTTCAAGAACACTTATAACATCTTCAGGTTTAACCGCCTCTTTCATCTCCACGTTGAGTGAGTGGACGTGCATGAGTGTTGTGGGGAGCTTGAAAGCTGTTGTTACAATATCAACATCCTGCAGAACGGTTTTAACATCAGGTCCGTGATGAGATGGTATGGAAACCGGATCAGGCATGATTCCGTTGACCAGTCCCTTCTTGTCCTCTTTTGGATCAACAACCCTCCTCAGCATCGTGGCTCTCACTCTACCAATCCTGAAGTTCGTTTTAAGCATGTAAATGAGCCTTACAAGTCCTGTGGTGTTGCAGCTCACAACTCTGACGTAATTTTTCCCAATGGCATTTTCATAGTTGGCCAAGGCGTTGAATGAAACTTCAGCAACATCCTTCTTTTCTCCACCCTGAAATATCGCTTTTATACCGGATTTTTCGTAATATTTGGCCTTGTTCTCGGCTCCAACCTTGTTAGGGCTGCAGTCAACAACAATGTCTGCTCTCGAAAGCAAATCTTCGATTGTTCCCTGTATCTCGATTCCTGCCTTTTCGAACTGCTCCACATTTTCAGGTTTTGCAACGTAAAGGGGATATCTCTTAGCAGCGATTTTCGCCTCAAAATCAGGACGAGTTTTTGTGACTCCAACAACTTCCATGTCATCCTGAAGGCTTACAGCATCAGCCACTCTCTTACCGATGGTTCCGTAACCGTTTATTGCCACCTTTACTTTCATAACTCCCCCTCCAGTACTATTCTGTGTCCAACCAGATCCATCTCGACAACCTTACCTTTGATTTCCCTGAGCTCACCAAGAATGTCCCACATTTTTACTTTTTCACCTTCTACAACAATTCTAACCACATCCTCCATAAACGGTTCCTCTTTGCCTGCCAGGTAAACTTTTGATTCACACATAGCCAGATGTCAGGCCATGAGTTTATCTAATTTCTGATCCCTGTTTATGATACAAAATAGCCCAAAATAACCCTCCCCAAAGGTTAAATTTCGGCAAGCAAAAGGGAATTCTGTGCTTAAGGTAGCAAAGTTTGAGATCAGAAAGTCAGGAAAGAGATACGGAGGTGTTAGCTTACTTCTCATTGTTTTTGCTGTTGCTATTTCAGTTTCAATGAGTTACGCTTCTATTTTAACCGGAATTGACTCGGACAGGGGTATTTATTCAGCAAATATTGAAGTGAATCTGGAAACTTTCACAACCTCCAGCAATCCTGATCTTGTTGTACTCGATGGCAAAATTTTTGTAGAGCAATCTGACAAAAGCCTCGCAGCTGCGGATGAGCTTCTGAAATACCTCAAAGAAGAGCACAGAAAGAGAATAGAGAGTGAGTTCGGAGAGATGGCTCATCCGGTAAGAGTTAGCATTCTTTATCTTGAACCTTCCAAAATCACAACTGAGGAAAAAGAAAAGCCGCCGGGGACAGATGAAAAGGTTTCCGAAACAGTAAGCACAAGCGATTCTGCTTTAGAAACAACAACTGCAGCGATTACAATAACCACCGGAACCACCACAGCAGCAGCTGAAGAGAACTTAACGCAAGAACAGGAAAACACCTACATCCCTCCTGAAGACATCAAACCCCCGAGTCTCGTTGACAGAATGGTTCTGGCTTTTCTTTTCGTTATCCCATCATATTTCGCCGTTCAGGTGTTTTCATCCTCTCTCACCGAGGACAAGATCCTTAGAAGGCTTGAAGTCCTTCTCTCAGCAACAGGCAGATCAGACCTTATTTTCGGGAAGATGTTTCCATACTTCCTGCTTTCATTACTTTCAGCCTTAGCCGTATCAATTTACCTGAACAGCATTCTGGCGTTTCTGTTTGTAATTCCGGTTGTCATTCTGATGTTCTCGGCTCAAACGTTTGTTGTAATGATTTCGAGAAGTTACAGAGAAGCAACTTTTCTCCTGCTTGTTGTTTCACTTCTGATAACAATCTACGCCTTCATTCCAGCCGTTTTCTCAACCGCCATTCCTCTGTCAAAAATCTCACCCATTACACTCCTTCTCGCCTACATTCATGGGGAAGAGCTTGCTGTTGCAGATCTGGCTCTTTCATTCGTTCACTACTTCATAATGGCTTTTATGTTGCTTTACTTCAGCATGAAAGCCCTTAATCCCGATATTTCTTATGGCAGAGAAATTTTTCACAAACTTGTGGAGATTTCAAGGTTAAGCATAAGGAGCGATTACGCGGCATTCATCTTTGCCTTTCTTTCGATATCTTTTGCTTTCATGGCAGAACTATTCGCAATACTTGCTGTTTTCATCCTTCCCCGTCAGATGATGATTCCGGCAATGCTGATCAGCATTGCCGTGGTTGAGGAATTCATCAAAGGAATTATCATATTCTCTTCTCCAACGCTAAGCAGAGCAGTTTTCACCGCATTAGGGTTCTTTCTGGGTGAGAAAATTCTCATCTTATTTAACCTCCTGCAGGAATACAGCATAGCCTTTCTCGGGCAGTTTCTTGTTCTTCCACTAATCCTCCATATTGTCACTGCACTTAGCATCGCCCTAATGGCGAAAAAGGGTTACAGGAAAGCTTTAGGACTGGCAATAGCCTTGCATGCTGCCTATGACTATGCGGTGGTGATGCTCCTTGCTTGAAATAGTGAAGAAAGACCTGAAATTGATGTTCCGGGAAAGAACCTTTGTCAGCATCGTCTTTCTGATGGTATTCGTTGCAGGAATATCTTCAATCGTAACCTTCGGGCTGATCATGCTGTACAACCCGGATTACCTCGGTTTTTACGGCAGTTCGAAAGTTGCCGTGGCTGGAGAATGTTTTACTGAAAGGTGTTACGATGAAAAAACAGCAATGGAACTTTTCAAAAGCGGAAAGGTTGATGCCGTGCTGATTGTGTCTGATCTGAATGGAATTAAGTACGTTGACGTAATAGTTCCGGATGATGAGATAAAAGCCGCTCAGGTTCTTGGCTACATCAAAAAACTGCTTACCGATTATGAAGAGAGGCTCAGAAGCGTTTACGGTGTACCAAATCTTGAGATGAAGGTCTATTCAGGAAGCAAAGAAATAGAAATTCCTTCCGGCTCGTCAACTGTATTCAAGTTCATATACCTGATTCTCATCCCTCTCCTCAGCATCACAACTGCTGTTGTTGCTGCAGGAATGACGATCGACTCTGTTTGTGAAGAAATACAGAGCAGATCAATAGAGGTGCTTCTCTCAACTCCCCTAACACCCTTTAAAATTTCCATCAGCAAGGTTGCATCCCCCATGATATTCTCGTCCCTTGTAACAGCCCTGTGGCTTATGCTACTTGCCCTCAATAAGGTGGACATAGTGAATCCGTTGCCGGCATTTGCAATCTCGATTTCGATCACAGCCTTTTTCGTTTCAGCTGGCTACATCATGGCGGCAAAATTAAGGGACAGGGAGAGAGCCCAGCTACTGTTTTCAATTCTCGCAGCCGGCTCCTTGCCACTGATGGTTACAAAATACAACAGCCCAGCGGTGATGGTAGGTAGAATTGCTGCAGGTGCTGAAATAGATTTTGTAATCGCCACGATTTTCTCCGTTGCTTCATTTGCACTTCTCGCAGCTTCCCCGTTTATTGGAAAAATAGATAGAGTTTAACCCCTTATCTTTTCCAGAATCTCCTTGGCATAGTCAAGTCTTATCTTTTTGTCTCTCACCATGGCCTCAACCACTCTTTCAACCTCATCTCCGACAGCCCCGGCCATTATGGCAATATTTCTCGCATGTAACTCCATGTGCCCTCTCTGTATGCCCTCCGTGGCAAGCGCCCTCAATGCAGCGAAATTCTGTGCCAAGCCAAGAGCAGCGGCAACTCTTGCAAGCTCTTCAGCTGTATTAACTCCAAGGATCTTCAGCGAAATTTTTGCCAGTGGATTTACCTTCGTGGCTCCACCTACCACACCAACAGCCATCGGAAGTTCTATTGTTCCAACCAAGTTCCCCTTCTTATCCACCTCGTATGTCGTGAGCGGTTTGTAGCCTCCAATTGCAGCATAGCTGTGTGCTCCTGCCTCAACAGCCCTGAAGTCGTTGCCGGTAGCTATCATCAATGCCGAAATGCCGTTCATGATTCCCTTGTTGTGTGTTGCACATCTGAACGGGTCTGCAGCAGCAAAGGCATAAGCAAGCATTATACCCTCAACAACCTCCTCACCGCCAATAACATCTTTATCAAACACTGCTTTTGCCCTTGCAAGCCTGTATGTGGCGAGATTGGAAATTATTCTGAGGTAAACCTTCCCTCCAGAAATTTTCTCAACTAAGGGCGCAACATTCTCGCACATCGTGTTTACGGCATTTGCCCCCATTGCATCCAAAACATCGACTAAAAGATGGACGATGAGCATTTTTCCCATTATGGTGTCAATAACCCTCGCCTCAACATCCCTGCAACCACCACCAAGCTCTACAAGCATCGGATCACACTCGTTTGCCTTCTCTATAATCTCCTCCTTGTGTCTCAGAACCTCAAACCTTGCAGCGTAGGGATCTGGAAGTTTCACAACCTGAATCTGCCCAATCATTATGGATCCCGTGTAGTCCGTCAAAAATCCTCCGCTCTCCCTTGCCATCCTCGCTGCGTTGCTTGCAGCAGCCACCACGCTTGGCTCTTCAATTGCCATCGGGATGAGGTAATCCTTACCGTCAATCAGAAAGTTTGTGGCTATGCCCAGAGGCAGCTCAAAAGTGCCGATAACGTTTTCAATCATCCTGTCAGCAACATCAACGGGCAAACCTTGTGATAGAACTTTAACATCCTCATCACTCAATCCTGCAATTTCGGCAACCTTCTTCAATCTTTCCTCAATACTGAGCCTGTAAAATCCGGGAATGCGAGAGCTCATGGTCCTCATAATCTTCCCTGATTTATAATGTCTTCGGTTGAAAGCTTCAGGGAAGTTTTAATATAATCTGAAAACACTGCAAAGCAATGAAAATTGCAGTAATCGGAGCAGGACTTACAGGGCTCAAGGCAGCGAGGGAGCTGTCAGAGTATGCAGGTGTTGTGATTTTTGAGCATGATGATGTTGGAGGACTTGTTGCGAGTTATGAAGGCGTTGAAAAGTTCTACCATCACTGCTTCAGAGATGACAGTTACCTGCTGGAAGAGATAAAGAGGAACGGACTTAAATCGAAGCTTTTATGGAAAACTGCCAGAACGGGTTTCGCTGCAAATGGAAAAATATATCCTCTAAACACACCTTTTGAAATCCTTCGCTATCCCCTTCTCACCCTTAGCGAAAAAATCAGGCTTGCAAGATTCACTCTCAGAAGCAGGAAGCTGAACTACGAGGATTTCGATGATGTTGGCGTTATTGATGGAATTAGAGAAGAGCTTGGGGATGGCTTGCTTGAACGCTTTTTTATGCCACTGCTGAGATCAAAGTTTGGTGAAAATGCTGAAAAGGTCAGCTATGCGTGGCTTTTAGGCAGAGTGGCCATTAGGAGCAACAGAAAGCTCTCCGGTGAGGAGATCGGGTATATAAGACATGGATTCCACCAGCTTGTTGACAGGATGGCGGAAGGTCTGGAGATAAGGTTTGAGAGGGCGAGGATAAGAAAAGCCTCAAAGTGGGAAGTTAACGGAGAGCAGTTTGATGCTGTTGTTTACACAGCCCCAATTCCGGAGCTTGGTGAACTTGCTGAAAAACTCGGAATCCCGGAAATCAGGTATCAGAGCTCAGTATGCGGTCTGATTGGAGCTGAGGAAAGTTTGACGGATAACATTTACTGGACAAACATGGTTGACAGGCTGAGCTTCGGTGCTGTAATTGAGCACACGAACTTCATGCCCTTTGATGACTACGGCATCCACCTAATTTACCTTGCAAGCTACTCCACACCTGACGGTTATCTTTTCAACCTGAATGATGAAGGGATAGAGAAACTATTTCTTTCCGACCTCAAAAAGCTTGGATTCAACACTGACAGCATAAAATGGATCAAGATTTTCAGGGCGAAATACAGCGGTCCGATATATGAGAAAGGGTACAGAAAGAAAATTACACCTTACAGGGTTGCAGATGGATTCTACATAGCAGGAATGACATCAAAACCAAACTATCCCGAGAGGAGCATGAATGGAAGCATAAAGGCCGGACATGAGGTTGCAGAGCAGGTTAAGAAAGATTTTTTATAACTTTCTCAACCAGTATCGCAAGTCTTACCTTTGCATAATCGATAAATCTATCACTCAAATTTATTTTTGAGCCTTCCAGTCTGCAAACTCCGTTTTTTTCAGCTTTTCTAAGATACTCTCCAGAGTAACTCATAATCGGGTAAATGTCAGAATTGCTGAGAGGATAGGTTAAGGCCATGAATTCTTTCAGGCAATCTTTTGGAATTTCTGCATAGCTGAACTTTATCAGAGCCTCAACAGCTTCTCTCGCAATTCTGTACTCCTCACCCAAGTAATGACCAAAAGGAGAGAACTTCTTTACTCTGAAAGCCAGACCAAGATTCTTCAGACTTTTCGCAATTTTTAATGCCTTTCCATTCAAAACTGTATCAACAAGGAATCTGCAAAGGGCTACCTTTGGATGTAAGGAGGTGTCGACTTTGATTTTCTCCTCATTAAGCCTTTTCATAAAACTCAGGAGGGATTTTAGGTCATATTCATCCAGATAATCCGTTTCGGAAACTCTCAAACCTGCAGACATCCCAAGAGCGACCAAGTAGCTTTCAGGGCTTGAAAGCTTTCTAAGCTTTTTTTCAAACATCTCCATCCTTCTCAAAATCACTTTTTTTGCAGCGCTGTAACCTTCATGAGTAAGGCAGACAAACGTTTCCGGATTCAGTTTCGGTTTTGAATAAGAAACAGCATACTGGAGCCTTTTCAGGTCAGGTAATGTGGTTATTAAAGGTCTGTAATCAATCTCCTTCTCGTAAACCTCGCCGGTGATGTATAAATACGTTAGAGCATCCTCGAAGGCCTTTACGTATGCTGATGGAGAATCAAGCTCCTCAAAATCTTGCTCCTCATAATCCGGATTCACAGAAATACCTAACTCTTTTGAGAACTCATCAAGTGAGTTATCGTCAATGATTCTTATATCATTGAATGGATGAGATGTTAGCCTTTCCACACAGGAATCGTAGCTACCATCCAATATATCCACACCCATCCTTTTTCTCGGAATTGCCAGATCCACCCAACCAATACCAACCTTGTAGGGTGAGAGAACCCTGAATCCCGAACTTCTGAGACTTTTTGCTATTTCTTCTCTCAGTTTAAGGAACATTAAAGAATTCTTGGCAGGATGTTTAATTTAGTTTTTGTCTGGAATTAAAAACAACCTTTTGAGTGCCAACTTTTTATTGGTGAGTAGCAGAAAGAAAAATGCAACTGAAACAAGATGTCAAGGCTGCAGTGATGGTTTTTCTGGGGTTCATAAGATCAGTGTTGAAACTGCAGCTATGGCAGCAGAAACATACCTGGCTCTTACAGATTTTGCACCATACCTGAGCAGTATTATACCGCAAATTAGATACAAAATAACACTTAATAGAACTTTGCAACACCGGAACCTACAGCGGCGGTCATCTGTGCCTGCTTTACACAACACATACACGGCATTATCAATCCCCACAGCAGGCATCACAGCCATTCCTGCTCTTCATTCCAGCCTTTCGCTGAATTCATCAAACCACATAACGTGTAATCTGATAGCTCATAACGTATAAAACTTTCGTTTGAACTAAAATTAGTAAAGTATATCATACACAACTGATGTCATGAAGCTAATTGTGGCACTAACTCTTTGCCGAATCAAAACTTAAAACCATAAGTCATTTCATCTCCTTTAACCGCTTCAAGGCTTCATCAAAATCTTCTATAAGGTAATAAACTTCAATTCCGGCTTTTCTGCCATTATTTGCCATTATTCTGTCATTGGTGATGAGAATCGAATTCGTGAGCTTAGCTGCTGCTATGAAGTAGGCATCGATTGCTCTCGATCCTGTGTTTCTACAGATTTTAAGGACGGAGTCAAATATTTCATCTTCTTTAATTAAATTAAAGTTTTCAATAACGAAATTGTAGCCGAGATCCGCCAGTTTAACAATTATTTCTGCCAGAATCAATCTTGGGCAGTATACTGGCTTGCTTCTGGCATTCTTCAAGAACTCCTTAGAAATATCGAATCTTTCAGCATATCTTTTCGTAAAGAAGTCGATTAAAACTGAAGTGTCTACTGTTAATCCCATGGTCTTTTCCTCATTTCGAGCAGAACTTCCAGGGGGTCTTCCTCAATCCTGACTTCTTTTAAGATTTTATCAACTTCTTCAGAGATCCCTTCGATATCGCCCATTAACTTCTCTTCTATTACAACCTTCCCGCGTATCTTTTCGGGCAAATTAACTTTTTCAAGTGGTTTGAACACACCATCCTCGTATACTACTTCGATGACTTTTCCCATGCCATTAGTTGTTTTAAAAATTCAAATACCTTTTGTTGAATTCAGCATGGCTTTAGCTATTGGCTTCAATCCATGCTGCAATTAAGATTAAGATTCATGGAATTAGTCTCCTAATACTAAGTGTTCTTGGATAGTCTCCCCAAGATGGCTATAAATAGCGAGATCGTAAAAACCTATTTCAATCTGATTTCAGCTGTTATAAGAACTCTCCTAGATGTCTCAACAAGTACCCACCAATACACTCTAAGACGCTACTGGAAAATAACAAGTGCATACGGGAGAATTCTATTAACATTGAGGACTTCATAAAAGTGAATTATGTAAACAAGGTAGAGAAAATGAAAACCCAACGTTGTATAACCGTCTTTTATGTTTATTTGTCTCAGATTCCCCACAATTTGCCTCTAAACAGCCCTTCGAGCCCCTCACAGCGGTATTTCCAACTCTGTCGCCAGAGGTTTCATCATCCGACGGTTTTTGGAGACCTCAGGGTTACCAGCATGCATTTAAGGTTTAGGGCACGTTATGCCAGCTTACATCATAGCACTAAGCGACTTCACAGTATAAACAAGTAAACGAAATGAAAGATGAAACTTCCTAACAGCATCTCATATGCTCAATTGATAGTAGAAGCCATAACACGGAGAACATCAAAACCAAAAACAACATGACTGGGAGTCATTAAAATCCTACGCTCATCCGGGTACAATATTGAAAAACAATACTTGACTTGTATAGATTAAATTAAAGAGGGGCGTCAAGTGACCCTTCTAAAACCGTTTTAGCAGTCCCCATGTTGCTAGAGCCCGCTACCACCATCTTGCGGCAGAAACGTCTCTAAGACCCACTAACCAAGTGATCTCAGCTATGCCGCTAAAGGTTCTAGGTAGGGGGCTTACCGAGGATTATTTAAAAATAGTGATAAAAAGTGTTGAGGAAAGATGTTGAGGGTCTATATTTTTACTCTAAGCTTTCTCTTTAACTTCCACTTTACTCAGCATATAGATTAGGGCAACGCCTAAAATGAATAACGCTACTACGTTGAAGCCCTTTATCGGGTGCCCCGCATACCAGAGAGCCCCTATTCCTCCCGGAGCCCCTGCTGGTAGGTCTGGCCACCAAGCTAAATATCTTCCTAGCATGTTGAATGCAGGTGCTAGCGGTATTGTTACGAGGAACATGTATAGTAGTCCCGGTTTTCTCAGCTTCTCCA
>Ga0071330_1057055_pt1 | contig 45403 bp, 37 predicted proteins | sample GBScel77sediment_FD_63802 | JGI IMG/M metagenome (GOLD analysis project Ga0071330, IMG submission 63802) | Hot spring sediment microbial communities from Great Boiling Spring, Nevada - Cellulolytic enrichment Sediment 77C v2 (version 2) | ecosystem: Environmental > Aquatic > Thermal springs >...
TCGTTGGCATTCTTGTCCAGCAGATCACAAGTTACATATTTCCATATATAGCACTCGGCGCCGAAGAGGTTCTGTTTGCAAACGGGTACAAGATGCTTCTTGGAAACGCTTCTGAGGACCCCCACAAAGAGAGACAGATAATAAACGAATGGCTGGAAGTAGGTGTGGATGGCCTGATAATAGACCCTGTCTACAGTGCCACCAAACGTTCCAACAGAGATTTGATAGAAGACATGGCAAAAAAAGGCACGAAGGTAGTTCTGGTACACACCAACTGGGACATAGAAGGTGTGGGAAGTGTTGTTCTCGACGACTGGTACGGAGGAGAAAAAGCAGCGGAAATATTTTATCAGTATGGACACAGGAATGTGGCTGTATTGTATAAAACGATACACCTTCCCAGTGTTGTGAGAGCCCAGGCTTTTCTGAAACGAGGAAGAGAACTCGGTTTCGAGAAAGTCCACGAGAAATCTTTTCATGTTTCGGAGTTCACCGGTATTGTTATGCAGAGTGCTTTTGAACTCCTATCTTTGCCGAAAGATCAGCGTCCAACCGCAGTTTTCTGCTACAACGATGCAACGGCCCTTCAGTTTTTCCTTGCAGCAAAAAGAATGGGTTTGAGTATACCAGAAGACGTTTCTGTCATAGGTTTCGACGATGCTCCCATAGGTGATTTCAGAGAGATTCTGACCACTTTCGAACATCCCAAAGAAGAAGTTGGAAAGAAGGCAGTTGAGATCCTTTTGAAGATGATCGATGGTGAAAAGCCCGAGAAATATGTTTTCAAACCAAAACTCATTATGAGAGAGTCGGTGACGTATCCAAAAAAATGAGGGGCTTTCGCCCCTCTTTCATCTTTTCAAAAGCCCCCAGTAGAGTTCGTTCCATCTCAGTTCTTTTTTGAAGTCCTCGAGATCCAAATTCTCATCGATGACGACGTATTCGATTTCCAATGCCTCCGCCCAGTCGATGAGGTATTCTATGTCAATGGCTGTTGAGAAGGCAGTGTGGTGTGATCCTCCAGCGAGTATCCATGCAGTAGTTGCCCTCTTGAAATCAGGCAGCGGTTTCCAGAGGACCCTGGCTGTTGGGAGTTTTGGCATCTTCCTCTCTATGGGAACGGATAAAACCTTGTTCACAACGAGTCTGAACCTGTTACCCATGTCAACGATCGATGCGTTAACGGCTGGTCCTTCCTGACCGTCGAAGACAAGACGGGCAGGATCTGCTTTCCCGCCGATGCTGAGAGGGTGAACCTCTATTCGTGGTTTTTCCTTTGCTATCGTTGGACATACCTCGAGCATGTGAGCCCCTAAAACGAGTTCGTTTCCGGGAGTGAGGTGGTAAGTGTAGTCTTCCATAAAGGAAGTTCCGCCGGGAAGACCCGTTCCCATTACCTTGATGGCTCTAACCAATCCCGCTGCTTTCCAGTCACCTTCTGCACCAAAACCGTATCCTTCCTCCATGAGTCTCTGGACCGCGAGCCCGGGAAGCTGTGGAAGATCGTGCAGGTCCTCGAACGTGGTGGTGAAGGCAATAGCGTTCTTTTCTTTCAAAAATTCTCTCAGAGCAATTTCTATTTTCGCCTGCTCTCTTATTGCCTTGAGACTGTATTCATCCTCTGGCATGATGTATTTTTCTCTGTATTCTTTGAGAAGTTCCTCTACTTCGCGCTCTGGAACGGCTTTCACTCTCTCTGCAAGTTCTCCAACTCCCCAAGTGTTTATGGACCAGCCGAGTTTTATCTGGGCTTCTACCTTGTCACCTTCGGTGCTGGCGACTTCTCTCATGTTGTCGCCGAACCTGACTATCTGTCCCGTTCTTCCATCCTGTATCGCACAGGCCACTCTCATCCACTTTGTGATCTTTTCTCTGACTTCTTTCTCTTCCCAGTGTCCCACCACAACTTTCCTTGGAAGTCTCATCCTTGCATGTATGAACCCATGCTCTCTGTCTCCGTGTGCAGACTGGTTCAGGTTCATGTAATCCATATCGATCGTATCCCATGGAATCTCTCTGTTGTACTGCGTGTGAAGGTGAAGCAGGGGTTTTTTGTTTATAGAGAGTCCCCGTATCCACATCTTCGATGGGGAAAAAGTGTGCATCCAAACGATAACCCCTGCGCATTTGGGGTCTGCGTTTGCTTTCTCAAAGATTTCTGTGATTTCAGAAGAACTCTTCAAAACCGGCTTCAGAACGATCTTTGAAGGGAAGATGGGGTCATCGTTCAGTGAATCCACGATCTTACTTGCCTGTTGTTCCACCTTTTTCAGGGTTTCCAGACCGTAAAGATACTGACTTCCGACGAGAAACCAGAACTCGTACTGCTTGAGATCTATCATTCTCCGACCTCCTTTCTCATGGTTTCATCCTTTTAGTATAACATAAAAGTACGTACCTTTATACGTATCATGTTCGCTTTTGCGGATATTTATGTTAACTAATTGACTATAGGATAATTCTTTGTTGACAGATATGATATACTACCATCGGTACGTACCGTTATCCACTATTTTTAGGCAGGGGGGATTTGTATGAAGAGATTTTTACTGTTGATCTTTCTCATCATCACCTCGTTGATCTTCTCGGTTAAAATCTCCGTTCTCTGTTCTCCAGACAACGCGGACGCCCTGAAGTGGCTTGCCCAGGAGTTCATGAAACAGAATCCCGAAATTCAGGTTGAGATCGTACCTCTTTCGTGGGAAGTGTTGTATCCAAAACTACTGCAGGATCTCAGATCTCAGGCTGGATCGTTCGATGCTTTCACTTACGATGTGATGACCACTGGAGCCGTCTCTTTCGGACTGGTTGACCTTGGAGAGTTCATGAAACAACATCCAGAACTTGTTCCAGAAGATTATGATTTGAACGATTTTATCCCACAGGTTCTGGAAGAATCTGGAAAGTGGCAGGGAAAACTCGTCGGGCTTCCGTTCTACAACAACACAATGCTCTTCTATTACAGAAAAGATCTCTTTGAAGATCCAAAGATAAAACAAGCGTTCAAGGAAAAATACGGTAGAGAACTCACCCTCCCGACCACCTGGGAAGAAGTTGTAGAAATAGCGGAATTCTTCACCAAAAAATACAACAAGAGCTCTCCAACAGACTACGGAATCGCCCTCATGTTCCCGAGAACCCACACACTCTTCTACATGTATCTGCTGTTTTTCGGTGAGTACAGGAACGCACCACTCGGTATCATGAGGCACGGAACTGCGGATCTTGAATTCGGTGAATACTTCACAGCGGATCACAAACCGGCCTTCAACAGTGAAGAGGGATTGAAAGCGCTCGAAATGATGAAAAAACTCATGCCTTACAGTCCAGATCCGCTCGGCTCTGATTACGGTGAAACGATTGAGTACTTCAACCAGGGACTCGTTGCTATGGTACCTCAATGGACGGGACCGTACCTGATCTTCAAGAGCACACTCGGTGAAGATAAAGTCGGGATCATTCCCATGCCGGGTCGATCTGTGAGTGGTCAATGGGCACTCGGTATCAACAAATTCATACCCGAGGACAAGAAACTCGCTGCGTTCAAATTCATCATTTTCGCCACTAGCAAATGGGCTGACAAGAACAAGTTCTTGAGATTCGCCGTCGCTCCTGCCAGAATCTCAACACTCCAGGATCCCGAGGTGAGGGCCGCTGACCCGAGAGTTCCCGCCCTCGAGGTAACGTACGTTTCTCAGACCCACAGGCCAAGGATTCCAGAGGAACCGAGACTCGAAGACATCACCGTTGAGATCTTCTCCAAGATCCTCTCTGGAGAACTCCCGCTCTCCATGGAAACGCTGAACGATCTTGCAAAAAAATGGGAAGAGATTCTTGGAAAATAAGGAGGTGAAGAGGGGGCGCTCTGCCCCCTTTTGCCATGAGAAAAAGAATTGTTCCCTGGTTGATGGTTCTTCCCGTTCTCGCTCTTTTCCTTGCAATGACAATCTATCCCTTTGGTTTCATGATCTGGGCTTCTTTCAGAGATTACGATCTTTCAAAGAGTGCGGAGACTCACTTCATTGGTCTTTCGAATTACTTCCAGATTTTCAGAGATTCAACCGCTATCGAATCCATGAAATTCACCGCAAAGCTCCTCTCGATAGCAGTTCCCGTAGAACTTGTTCTCGGTGTTCTCATCGCTTTTCTGATAAGGGGCGTCAAGGGAGAAAAGATAATCAGGTCTTCCCTTCTCATTCCCATGATGATTCCACCGGCGGTTTCCGGTGTTGCCTGGAAGATGTTGTACAACTTTGCCTTTGGACCGGTGAACTGGTTCCTGTCACTCTTCGGTGTTCCCAAAATTTCGTGGCTTGGAGATCCATTCTATGCACAACTGGGGATCATTATCATAGACGTTTGGCAGTGGACTCCTTTCATTTTTCTCATGATATACGCAGGTCTTCAGTCGATACCTCAGGATCTCATAGACGCGGCCCGGGTGGATGGAGCCGATTGGGGAAGAGTCTTTTTGCACGTGGAGTTTCCTCTTCTAAGACCTTTGATCCTGGTCGCTCTTGTTTTGAGAATCATAGACTGTCTGAAGACCTTTGATATTGTCTTCATGACAACCTGGGGTGGTCCAGGATCTGCGACCCACACTTACAGTTTCTACATCTACAAGGTAGGTATTTCTTTTGGGTGGAACATCGGTTACGCCTCTGCGTTGAGTGTTTTGCTATTGATTGTGGCGATAGTCCTTGTGAATGCAGTGTTCAGGCTTGTGAGAATGAGACAACAACTGGGGTTTGGGGGTGAAGAGTGATGAAAAAAATCCTGACAATTGTGAGATACATCCTGATCGCCGTTTGTTTGATATTTTTCCTTTTTCCCGTTTACTGGCTTGTGATCACAGCCTTTAAGCCTTCAGACGAGTGGTTCACCATGCCTCCTAGATTCTTTCCGACAAAGCCCACGCTTGCTAATTTCTTTGGAGCAAAAGAGACAGAAGTTTTCGGTGGAACAACCGGTTCTATTGAGAACATCTTTCCGTACTTGAGAAACAGTATCGTGGTTGGTGTATCTGTAGCACTTATAGGAACGGTAATCAGTGCCCTCGCTGCCTATGCTATTGCCCGATACAAGGTAGGAGGTCCATTCCTGGCGGAGTGGATCATCTCCATCAGAATGCTCCCGCCTATTGTGTCAGCCGTTCCCCTGTACGTGATATTCACGAAACTGAGACTCATCAACACCTGGTGGGCTCTCATTCTGTCCCATCTTGTCATAGTTGTGCCTCTCGGGGTCTGGCTTCTTATCAGCTTTTTCAGAGAGATTCCAAGAGAGATAGATGAAGCGGCTTATGTAGATGGGGCTACTCCTTTTCAAACGTTCTTCTATGTGGTTCTTCCTCTCAGTGCCCCAGGACTCGCAGCGGTCGCAGTGCTTTCTCTCATTCAAAGCTGGGGAGAGTTCCTTCTGGCTCTTGTTTTAACGAACGATGCACGTGCTCAAACGCTACCCATTTTCCTTGGAAGATACATCACTGGATGGAGGGTTGCATGGGGACCTCTTTCCGCGGCCGGTATAGTCACCATGCTTCCCGTTGTGGTCTTTGCTCTTGTTGCCCAAAGGTATCTAATTAGAGGCCTCACCTTCGGAGCGGTGAAAGGATAGTTTGTGAAAAAATGAAAAAACATGAGAAAAGAGCTTTTAAACGGAAATATTTGTATCTATTAAGGTATAACATGCAATATTTATCCAGAAATATACTTGATTCATCAAAAGCGTGCAATGTAAAATTCACGTAAAGAATAAAGAATAATGTACGTACCTAAATATATAAAAAAGAACGTATAAAAAGGAGGAATATCGTTTATGTCCAAAATCGTAGAAGTTTCCAAAAGCCCTTATGCGAAGCTCAAAACGATACCTGTTGGTTCTGTGAAGGTAGATGGATTCATGGGTAAGTATTTCGAAACCCTCGTCAACGTGACTCTTCCCACACAGTACGATCTTCTGGAGAGCACAGGAAGACTCGACAACTTCAGAATCGCCGCTGGCAAGATGGAAGGATCTTACAAAACATTTTTCCCGTTTGACGACACAGACGTGTACAAATGGACTGAGGCAGTGTCCTTCGCTTTAGCGAACAGGAAACTTCCGGAGCTGGAGAAGATCCTTGACAGCGTGATAGAAGAGGTGAAAGCTGCTCAGGATGAAGACGGTTACCTTGGAACCTATCTTTCTGGAGAGAGAAAAAAAGAGCGATGGACGAACCTTGCGTGGAATCATGAGTTGTACAACGCAGGTCATTTGATTCAGGCTGCCGTTGCGCACAGAAGAGTGACAGGAAAGAACTTCCTCTTTGAAGTGGCAAAAAGATTCGCAGATCACATTTGCAACACTTTCGGTCCTGGAAAAAAAGAAGGGGCACCGGGGCATCCTGAAGTGGAAATGGCACTTGTAGAGCTCTACAGAGAAACAGGAGACAGAAAATATTTGGACCTTGCAAGGTACTTCATTTACGCACGTGGAAAAGGGCTTGCCAGCGTCCCAAGAAATCCTGGACCAGAGTACTTCATCGATCACAAACCTTTTGTGGAGCTAGAAGAGATCACAGGCCATGCGGTGAGAGCTCTGTATCTCTGCTCTGGTGCTACCGATCTTTATCTTGAAACAGGTGATGAAAAGATCTGGCAGGCCCTCAACAGACTCTGGGAGAATTTTGTGACGAAGAAGATGTACATCACAGGAGGGGCGGGTTCCAGACACGACTGGGAATCCTTCGGAGAAGAGTACGAGCTTCCAAACAGAAGATCTTACGCCGAGTCCTGTGCCTCGATAGCGAACTTCATGTGGAACTTCAGGATGCTTCTTGCAACGGGCGATGGGAAATTTGCAGATGTGATGGAACAGGTACTGTACAACGGACTTCTCTCCGGTATATCCCTCGATGGGAAGCACTATTTCTACTTCAACCCGCTGGAGGACTACGGGAGAACAAGAAGACAGAAATGGTTCGACTGTGCGTGCTGCCCACCGAATCTTGCCAGGTTCATAGTGTCTTTTCCGGGATACATGTACACCACATCGGACGACGGTGTTCAGGTTCATCTGTACGAAAAAAGTACAGCCAGGCTTGATTTCAAAGGTTCGGTTGTGGAGATAGAGCAGGAAACAGACTATCCATGGAGCGGCGAAGTAGCTTTCACGATTAAAACAGACATTGAAGAGCCATTCTCCATTTATCTCAGGCTTCCTTCCTGGGCAGATGATTTTGTTCTCAGGGTGGACGGAAAAGCGGTGATAGCAAAGCCACAGAACGGCTATGTGAAATTGAGCCAGAGCTGGAAAGGAAAACACACAGTGGAACTTTCACTTCCCATGAAAGCGGTGTTTATCGAGGCACACCCATTTGTGAGAGACGACCTTGGAAAAGCTGCAGTGAAAAGAGGTCCAGTCGTCTACTGTATAGAACAAGCAGATAACCCGGATTTCCATGTTTGGACACTGGTGTTGAACTCAGAAAGCCTGAAGGAAGAAAAAGGAAAGATACTGGACAGGGAGGCTGTTTTCCTCAAAGGAACTGGAAGAGCACTGGACATCTCTGAATGGGAGGGGAAACTGTACAGAAAGCTGTCTGAGGTTAGGGAAAAAACGGTAGAGTTCACTCTCATTCCCTACCATATGTGGGCCAACAGAGAACCGGGTGCAATGGCGGTGTGGTTGAAAAAATAAAAAAGAGCCCCACGAAGGGGCTCTTTTATCTTTTCTGGAAAAGTTCCTTTACCTCTTCAGCTGTCAACGGCCGATCATAGATTCTCAATTCGTCTATCATTCCTTTGAAAGGTGGATCCCAGAAATTTACACCCAGCGCGAATACACCACCAGGCCCCACAGAGAACACATCTGGTACCAGTCCATTGGGATCAGGTTGTCCGTTGATCTGTACTTTCAGAGGCACTTCCTTTCCGTCTATGAACAGGTGTGCTTTTCCTTTGTCTACGATTATTACAACGTGATACCACCTGTCTTTTTCTAGATTGAATGGAGGAATTCCATCGAACCAGATATTTTTCCTGTCATCTCTGGCCCACAGAAGGGTTCCATTGTTCCAGCCATATGGTACAAAGCTCAACCAGTAGAAGTAGTTTTCTTCGTCTACATAGCATCCAAAGAATGTAGTGGTATGTTGTGTGAAATCTTCGATTTTGAGCCAGAAAGAAACAGAATAATCGTAATCGGTTATGAGGTCATCTCCCAAAACAACACCCTTTTTTCCATCGAAGACCAAAGCTTGTCCTACCACTCCTTCATCAAACTTGGGATTTCCAAGTGCCGGAACATTTATCCTATTTCCAACAAGATACCCTTCTTCGAAATTTCCTGTTTTGTCTTCTAAATCTCCATCGAACGGATAATATGCTATCAGTCCTTCATTGATATTCCCTGATACAGCGATCACAAATGAAAGTAATAGGATAGCGATAAAGAAATATTTCCTCATAATGATCACCTCTTTCCATAGAGTACCTCAATCTCGGATTTCGAGAGGGGCCTGTCGTAAATTCTCAGATCATCAACTACTCCCTTGAACGTGGGATCCCACCAGTTTACACCCACTGTGAATATCCCACCGGGTTTCTTCCTAAAGACGTCGGGAACTTTTCCTGTCATATCTTCAACACCGTTTATCTGTATCTTCGAAAGAACATATTTACCGTTCACATAAACTCTTGCTCTTCCGTTGTTTACAACGGCAGCGACATGGTACCAGGTACCGGGTTTGAAAGAAACGTTTAGAATACCATCATACCAGTAGTCACTGAAGGACCATAGAAGGAAAGATCCGCCAGCCACCGCTGAATGGTAAGGAGGGATACTGATCCAGCTGTTCGGATCGTAAGCACCAAAGAACACCGGTGTGAACGGGGTAATATCTCCTTCCCATTTCATCCAGAACGAGACGGTGTAGTCGTAGTCTTTTATGAGATCATCCGGAAGCTGTATACCCTTCGTACCATCGAGATAGACTGCTTGTCCAGAAACACCTTCCACGAATTCTACCGTTCCATCCGCTGTTTCTTTTTCTATTTTGTCTCCTATTACCTTGCCCGATCCGAACTTTCCTGTCTTGTCAGCAAGATCGCCGTCAAAAGGGAACCACGCTGTGAGTGCTTCGTCTCTGTCTGGATCAAACGATTCCGCTGATTCCGCTCTAAAACACTGGGCTGCGAGGGTCAACAGAACAATGGAGGCTACAAGAATCACCAGCAGTGATTTCTTCATCTGACCACCTCCTGATCATTCACCGTAACCGAGATTGTAAAGCGTCAGTATTTCGGACCTGCTGAGGGACCTGTCGAAGATGAAGAGTTCGTCGATCATCCCCTGGAAGGGCGGGTCCCAGTAGTTAACACCAACCGCAATGGTGGCGGTGGCATCTGTGAAGATATCAGGTAGTGGGAGGCCCTCTATCGATGATAGGGAGACCGTGGCACCGTTCACATAAGCTTTTGGATTTCCTTCATCCACAACGATGGCTACATGGTACCATGTGTTCGAACTCAGTAATGTGTCCATTTCATAAGTAGACCACTGCTCACCAGAAAGTGACCATATAGCCGGTTCTCCTGGGTTCCTCCACCACGGTTTCGGTACCATGTAACTTATCCACCCTACTTCGGAGGAACCGAACACTGTCGGAGTGTGATCTGTAAAGGCGTGCATGTTCACCCAGAATGCGATTGTGTAATCGTAGTCGTTTACAATATCGTCAGGTAACACTACTCCACTGGTTCCATCAAAGACAGCGGCTTCTCCTTTTTTTCCTTCAACGTAAGTGATGGTTCCTCCTGGTGTGCCGATTGTGGACCCGCAGGTGATAGCAGTGGCTGTGGCGCCTTTCACGATACCTTCTAGAGTCCCGTCAAATGGGAAATAAACCAGAAGGGACTCATCGGCGAAAGGATCGAAGCTCACCGGCTGCTGGATTAGAGCGCAGGCTCCCAGTAGTATGAGGAGTCCCAGAGTTACAACCCAGAAGGACTTCTTCATGAGAAACACCCCCTAGCTACTCAGAAGTTTTTATACCCCACACTGATACTCCCTTCTGTGATAGAGCAGAGAACACTGTCACCCATTTTTTCTCGGAGTAGTGCCACTGCTTCAAAGCCACCCCTTTGTAGATCTCTCCATCGAGTTTCAGAGTTATATAATGTCCCTTCTTTTCCCATTCACCAGTTTGAGCTCCAGTAACAGTTCCGTCCGGATTCAGAGCGATTCTCACGGGTTTCCTTATCTCGTTCGTCATCTCTTTGTCGTGTATTACCAGCTGATATTCCCCAACCACCTCCTGCAGAGGCAGTTCTTCAATAGTTTCACCCGCGTAGGGGAAGGGAGCCATGACGAACCAACCGTCTTCGTTGAGGAAGAGCTGGTGGACCCTGATCTGGTACGTCTCTCCCCTGCCGGGGAACCTCGTGTGGAAGAAGATGAAATACTTCCCCGTCTCCGGATCGTAATAGGCGGAGTTGTGCCCCGGAGATACGTATCCGAACGCGCGAAAATCTATGATACTTCCTTCGCTCAAGGTGAAGTTACCCACCAGTTTCACACCGAACGGTGCTATGTAGGGATCGTTTCCTTCCAGGAACGATGGGCCGTAACAATCTGTCATGTTGTGGCCTTCCGCGTCATAGTAAGGACCGTCAGGGTTTTTGGACCTTGCGACCCTAATGTTGTATCCTCCTCTGTAGTCGAGCCCTCCAAAGCTCAGAAAGAGATAGTAATAACCTGTATCAGGACTGTAGAAAATGAAAGGACCCTCAATCCTGCTGTGATTTCCTCCTGTGAGTTTCTTTCCGTATCCCTGTTCCGGAAGAGGAAAACCGGTTTCTGGATCGAGCTTTAGAATGTAGATGCCACCGGAATAGGACCCGTAAACCATCCACAGGTTACCTTCTTTGTCGTAAAAAACATGCGGATCCACAACATTTGGATGGATCCTCGCATCGTATGGTACTCCTTCTTCACACATTCCTTCTCCGGGGCGATATCCAGACCTCAGAATTATCCCGAGGTTTCTGTAAGGGCCTTCGATGCTATCAGAGACTGCTATTCCCATAGCAGATCGGGGTGAGTCACCTCTGCACGCGCAGTAGTAGAAGTAGTACCTACCATCTTGAAGCTGAATCACATGGGGTGCCCAGAGAGTGTTTGTTTCAGCCCATTCGAAAGTTTCTTTCAACTCGGTGAATATATTTGGGATTATAGGGTTGTTGTTATAAACCCCTACATTCACTTGTGTCCAGTGCATCAGATCGCTCGATTTGGCAATTTGAAGGTGTGAGCCAAAGACATAGAAAGTATCGCCAACCTTCGTAACGGATGGATCGTGGACTGTGGCCCATCTGAAACTTGGTACATGGTCTTCGCTTCCCAAAGTAAGGCATCCGCTCAGTAAGCTGAAAAGCAAAATGGCCAGCAGTGAAAATGCCCTCATTTTGTGGTTATCACCTGCCGTAGTTGTACAGTATTCTTACTTCGTCCGGCCCAAGGGGTCTGTCATAGATCCTGAGTTCATCAAACATCCCATCGAATGGGGCATCCCAGTAATTGGCTCCGAGAGCGAACACTCCTCCTGGTTTCAGACTGAATACATCTGGAAGTTTTCCGTTGAGATTCTCCTGTCCGTTTATCTGGATCTTCGTGAGTACCTGTTCACCGTTGATGTAAACCCGAACAATACCGTTCAATACAGAGATTGCAACGTGATACCACTTTCCAGGTTCAATGTTTTTGCTGAGAATTCCATCGTACCACACGTTCTGGGCTTCATCTCTTGCCCAGAGCATTGTACCGTTGTTCCAAGCAGAGAGGAACAAAACTGATCCAGTGGATTTTCAGGTCTTTGTCTATGTAGGCTCCAAAGAACGTTGTTGTGAATCTTGTGAGTTTGTTGGCGTACACCCAGAACGCTACTGTGTAGTCATAATCCTTTATAAGGTCTTCAGGAAGAAGGAGACCTCTACTTCCTGGAAGTTTCACAGCTTGTCCAACGACACCGTCTACAAATGTTATCTGTCCTCTTCCTACACTTCCAATGGTTCTACCAGTTTTGACAACTTCCCCAAAATGACCTGTTGCATCCTTCAAGCTTCCATCGAACGGAAAGTAGGCGATTAGAGAGGGATCGTTGTTGGGATCAAAAGCGAACCCCACAACAAGTAGCACTGTCAGCGTAAACAAAAACAATACCTTTCTCATGACCTAACACCTCCGTTTAGAGTATTGGGATCATTCTTCTACTCTTATTCCCCATACAGAGACCCCGTGGTTGGAAAGAGCTGTAAACACCGTCACCCATTTTTTCTCTGAGTAATGCCACTGTTTCAGGACTACTCCTTTGTAAATAACAGTTGTATTTCCTTCGTTGATTTTCAAGGTGATGTAGTGTCCCTTTCTCTCCCACTTTCCCTCGACTGATCCGGTTATAGTTCCATCTCTGTTTAGCTTTATTCTCACAGGTTGTTTGATTTTACTCGTGATATCCTTTCCGTGATTAATGAACTGATATTCACCTACTATCTCTTCATCTGGCAATTCTGAGATCGTCTCACCGGCATATGGGAATGGAGCCATAACGAACCATCCATCTTCGTTGAGGAAGAGCTGATGGACTCTGAGCTGGTAGGTCTCCCCTCTGCCGGGGAATCTTGTGTGGAAGAAGATGAAGTACCTCCCAGTTTCTGGATCGTAATAGGCAGAGTTGTGACCAGGAGATACGTATCCAAAAGCCCTGAAATCGATTGTGTTACTTTCGCTCAAGATAAAGTTACCTATTAGCTTTGCACCGTAGTTTGATATCACTGTTTTACTTCCTATGCAGTTTTCCATACTCTTTCCCTCAGGATCATAGTAAGGTCCGTCTGGGTTCTTGGACCTTGCAACTCTGATGTTGTAACCTCCTCTGTAATCAAGACCTCCAAAGCTCAGAAAGAGATAGTAGTAATCTGTATCAGGACTGTAAAGAACGTATGGTCCCTCCATGGAACTGTGATTTCCACCCGCTAACCTTTTACCATAACCCTGTCCAGGAAGGGGAAGGCCTGTGTTAGGATCGAGCTTTAGAATATAAATTCCTCCAAACCAGGACCCGTAAACCATCCATAAATTTCCCTCTTTGTCATAAAAAACACCAGGATCGAGTGCGTTGGGATGCTTTCTGGAATCGTATTGTGTTCCATCTTCACTCGGACCGTCCACAGAGTACACCTGACCGGATTTCACAATAACTGTATAATGTTTATACGGGCCTTCCACATCATCAGAGACGGCGATTCCTATGGCAGATCTTGGTGAACCAAAAGTGGAAGCGCAGTAGTACATGTAGTATCTTCTATCGGAAAGCTGGATAACCTGGGGTGCCCAGATGTCGTTTCGAGTCCTTGCCCAACTCAGAGCTTCTTTTAATTCTTCATTTATATTAGGAATGATAGGGTTCTTATCATGAGCACTCGTGTTTATTTGTTCCCAATGCATTAGATCTTCCGATTTTGCGACTTGAAGATGTGTCCCAAAAACGTAATACATGTTTCCTACCTTAATAACCGATGGATCATGTACCACTGCCCATCGAAACGTTGGTTGTTCGTTGGCGAGAATATAACCTGCCAATGCTGTTAGCATAATCATCAAAAAAAGGAGTCTCATTGCTGCACCTCCTAAATCCATTTTGTACGTACATATATTATATAGACTGTGACATCTCGGTTCAAAATATTGAACGAAGGTGAAAAAATGAGAAATCGGGGAATAATTATTTCTAGTTGTCTGCAGTTGGCTCTAAAAGAAAATATTTCCAAAAATTTCACCTTGAATTGTTTGAGATGGAAAGGTTATAATTACAACCGAAAATTGGTACGTACCTATCTTTGAATATACTCGAATGGAGGTGAACTTTCATGAGGAAGTTACTGGTATTTCTGGTAGTTCTTGTTTTAGCTCTTCCACTCATAGCCAAGATTCAAATTACGTTCATGACGCCACTCTCCGGTGCTGATGGAGCGTATATGGACCAGATCATTCAGAAGTTCAACGAAACACATCCTGATATTGAGATTGTTCATCTTGTCGTAGGAAGTTCCCTGGAATACAAGCAGAAGCTTGCCACGGGTATTTCCACGAAATCTGCTCCCCAGGTTCTGTTTATTAGGAAGCATGACATGCCGCTGTTTCTTGATCACTTCAGAACCTTCACAAAAGAAGAGCTCCAAAAGTTGGGTATCGATATCGATGATATTTATCCCTCTGTCCTCGAAGGACTTGTAACAAAAGACGGTAAGTACTATGGAATACCAATTGACGTATGGATTTTCTACATGGCCTACAGGAAAGACAATTTCAAAAAGGCTGATCTTGATCCAGACCTTCCATTGAAGGAAGGGCCACTCAACAGAGAACAGTTTGTGAACGTTCTAAGGGCTCTCAGAAAAGTCACACCAGAAGGTTCATTCCCGTGGTGTGAGTCTCCAAGCTGGGATTGGGAATTTGTACATTTGCTGTGGCAATTTGGTGGAGATATTCTGACACCTGACTTCAAGCACCCTGCATTCAAAGAAGCTGGTATAAAAGTTCTCAAATTCCTCCAGGAACTTCAAAAAGAAGGATTGTATCCTGATCAACCTATCGATGCAGGGCCAACCTTTGAGTCTGGAGCGGGTTCTGTGTTGATAACCGGTATCTGGACGATCAATCCATGGCTTGATCTGCTTGGAGATGACTTTGGCTACGCACCAGCTCCTCAGCTTGGAACAACAAAATCTGTGTTTGGTGGTTCACATGTGATCGCAATTCCAAAGGTCATGGTGGAAGACGAAAAGACCTTCAACGCCGTGATGACCTGGGTTAAGTATCTGTGGGATCACGCAATCGAATGGTATGCGGCTGGTCAGACACCCGCCAGGAAATCCATAGCTGAGAGCGAAGAATTTAAAGAAAAGTTCCCACATCTGTACGTTGCGGCTCAGCAGGTATCTTATGTTAAAACCTTCCAGATGTTCCCGTACATAGCCGAGATCCTTGCCGAGATAGTGCCATATATTGAAGAAGTGCTTATCAACAAGAGCATGACGCCTGAGGAAGCAATGGAGGAAGCCGAAATGGTTGCTCAGGAAATAATTGACGATTACTGGGCAACAGTTGGAGAATGAGCAGGCCGGAGGGTTGAAAGGATGGCAGAAAAAACCGATATTCTCATGGAAAAACAATTAAAGAAAATGAGAATGAAACGTATTTTGAAGAGGGAGTTGGGAGCGTGGGGGTTCCTGCTCCCCCACTTCTTTTTCTTTGTTCTTTTCATAGTTATACCAGTTGTTTATGGCTTTGTGATGAGTTTTTATAGGTGGTCCCTTTTGGGAACAACACGATTTGTGGGGCTGGATAACTACGTGAGAATCTGGAACGATTCTAGATTCTGGCAATCCGTTAAAAACACAGTGTTGTTTGCCATCATAAGCATTCCTCTTGTCATGGCTGTTTCGATGATATTCGCTCTCTTATTGAAAAAGAAATGGTACGGTAAGCTGTGGCTTCTGGTTGCCTTTGTCTCGCCCACATTTTTCAGCTCTGTTGGTGTTCTGACAACCTGGAGGTGGATTTTTTCGTCCGCTCCAAACGGGTTGTTAAACTACTATCTCACCAAGCTGGGTCTTCTCAAACAACCAATTTCATGGTTCGAAACACCTGCGCGTGCCTGGGCGTGTATCATCGGTGTTACTGTCTGGTGGATCATCGGGTTCAGTATCCTGCTGTACCTGGGAGCGCTTCAGAGAATTCCTCCGGAACAATACGAAGCGGCAAAAATAGATGGAGCAGGTCCATGGGCTCAATTCATACACATTACACTACCCTGGATGAGGAATGTGCTGTTCTTCGATGTTGTACGACAGGTTCTTCTAGCTTTTGGACTATTCGATCAGGTGTATTTCTTCACTGCTGGAGGGCCCGCGGGAAGTACAAGAACAATGGTCTATTATCTCTACATGGTTGGCTTTGAAAGACAACAACTTGGTCGCGCAGCAGCAATCTCTTGGTACATGTTCATCATTATCTTCGGATTCGCATTGATAAATCTCTTTATTCTCACAAAGTCAATCCGTGGTGCGGAGGGAGAATGAGATGTCGAAGAAAAAGAATAAACTGTTAAGAGTTATCATCTCTGTTGCTTTATGGCTTTTTGCTGCTCTCTGGTATGCACCCATATTCTGGATGTTTTCCACGTCTTTGAAAGAATCAACAACGGCAACCTCTGAGTATCCACCCAAGTGGATCCCTGATAATCCCACGCTGGATAATTATAAGCGAATCTTTGCACCTGCGAGCGGTATAAGTGTTTCAAAGGGAATAATCAATAGTTTGATTGTCTCCATTCTGGGAACATTGGCAGGATTGGTAGTGGCTGTCCCGGCTGCTTATGCTCTTTCCAGATTGAAGTTCAAAGGAAAGAAAGTCGTATTTTGGAGCTATGTAGCGGTTCTTGCTTTTCCCGGGATCATCTTTCTAATACCTCATTATTTTATTATCTATCGTTTAGGGCTCATGGATACACTTGCGGCTCTCATTCTTCCAGGACTCGGAGGAACTTTTGGGGTCTTTCTCCTGAGACAGTATATGCTTGGCATACCCAGAGAACTGGAGGATGCCGCATGGATAGATGGTTGTTCAAAACTCAGATTTCTTGTGACCATAGTAGTGCCGTACATCAAACCCGCAATGATTGTTCTGGGATTGATGTCTTTCTTAGGATACTGGAACAGTTTTCTCTGGCCTCTCCTTGTTCTTTCTTCACCTGAGAAATTCACACTGCCAATAGCTCTCGTTCGATTCAATGCAGGATGGGGTGATCCTTACAGAGGAATAGGAACTCTTATGGCTGGCGCATTCATTTCTGTGGCTCCCGTTCTTGTGATATTTATCGTTTTCAGGAAGTATCTCATGCAGGGAATCTACCTGGGATCCGTTGGAAAAGAATGATTTGAGGGGTGAGAAAGTGAAAAGATTCCTGTTTGTTTTGACTTTAACAATTTCGGTCCTCCTCGTCGGAGAGGTTCAACATGTGTTGAGGATTGACTTTTCTCGGCAGGGGCCGGAAATTCCAGAGACATTTCATGGAATATTTTTCGAAGATATAAATCACGCAGTCGATGGAGGACTTTACGTAGAACTTGTGAGAAACAGATCGTTTGAGCAGAAAACGAGAAAGTACGAAGGGTGGCAGATCGAAAGAGGAGATTCTGTGAAATCTTCCATAGAAGAAACGTATCCTCTCAACGAAAACAACACTCATTATTTTGAATTGAAATTTCCCGAAACAGATAGAGCGACTCTCACGAACCTGGGATACGGTGGAATTGTGGTGTTTCAGGGTCAGGAATACACCTTCTCCACCTATCTCAGTGGTGATTTCACAGGAACGATCACCGCTTTGATCACTGATGACAACGAAGTTCTGGCTTCAGGGAATGTTTTGCTTCATCAACCGGCTGGTGGCTGGAAAAAGTACATGTTGAATCTCATTCCCACAAAGACATCCACCAACTCGAGACTTTCGATTTCCATTCTGGGCAGTGGAACCCTCAGAATCGACATGGTTTCTCTGATGCCCAGAAAGAACTGGAACGGCATGAGAGAAGATCTTTTGAGAATGCTCGAGGATCTAAAGCCAGGTTTTATAAGGTTTCCGGGAGGATGTCTGGTTCAGGGTAACACCCTGGAGAACGCGTACCGATGGAAAGAGAGCATTGGATCAGTTGAACAGAGGAAGACAAAGTGGAATTTCTGGGGATACTATCAGACACTTGGTATCGGTTTTTACGAGTATTTGCTCCTCTGTGAAAGACTGGAAGCAGAACCTGTTCCTATATTCAATCCTGGTATATCTTTCCAGATAGAATCACCGGAATACGCTTCCGAAGAAGAGCTCAAAGAATGGATTCAAGACGTTCTAGATTTCCTCGAGTTTGCCAACGATGCAACAGACACGTACTGGGGAGGTGTCAGAGCGTCTCTTGGTCATCCAGAACCCTTCAACGTGAAATACATTGGTGTTGGTAATGAAAACTGGGGGCCAAGATACTGGGAGAATTTCGAAAAGTTCAGAGAAGCGATAAAAAAAAGATATCCCGATGTAAAGATCATATTCAGCGGACCGCCTTCCTACGAAGGAACCGATTTCAGACAGGCGTGGCGCTGGGCAAGGGAAAACAACGTGGAAATCTTCGACGAGCACATCTATGCCTCACCGGAATGGATGCTGGCAAACACTGATAGATACAACAGATATGACAGAAACGGTCCGAAAGTTATGCTTGGAGAGTACGCGGCGCATACAGATGGAAAGAGAAACAACTGGCAGGCAGCACTCGCTGAAGCAGCTTTTCTTACAGGAGTCGAGAGGAATTCCGATGTTGTCATAATGGCTTCCTACGCTCCCCTCTTCAACAGAGTGGGCTGGTCTCAGTGGGTACCGGATCTGATCTGGTTCGATGGATACAGGGTTTTCGGTACACCGAGTTACTATGTCCAGAGAGTTTTCGCTGAGAACAGAGGAGATGTGGTGATTCACTCCGAACTCACCAACGAAGAGTACAGGATGTTCGGCTACAGATACAAACATCTCTATCATGTAGTAACGTACGATGAAAAATCTAAGGAATTGATCATAAAAGTTGTCAATCCCTGGCCTGAAGATAGGACCGTTCGTCTGGAAATTCAGGGAATTGGGCTCGAAGGAAATGGAAAGGAGATTCTCATCAGTGGTGGCCCAAAGGATGAAAACAGTTTCGATGAACTAAAGATCGTTCCAAAAGAAAGAATAATAACCGGTCTCAACACTTCCTTTGAATACACCTTTAAAGCTTACACAGTGACGGTTTTGAGATTGAAGGTGAGATAATGAGGTGGTTGATGTTGATACTTTGTTTTTCCACGCTGGTTTTTGCTGATGAACTCGTTTTCGATCTTTCTCGAACAAATGGGCCCCTTGGCTTTGGAGCGGTTGGTGCCCACTATGCCCTTTCCGAACCCGATGTTCCTTCTGTCATCTCTCTGGTACCTATAAGGGTAAGGACGGTGAACCAGAAACCTCCGTATGGTTTACAGCATCCCGGTGCTGATGCTTTCAGGGTCATGGAGAGCTTTGTAAAGGCAGGGGGAGAATACCTCCAGGTTTATCTTCAGGATATTTACCTAAATTGGCCATATGAAAAAAATCCTGACAACAACAGGGATTATGTGCCAGATGATTACCTCGAGAAAGTAAGGGAGTCTGTACGAATTTTAGAGATGCTACCGTACAGAGATAAGATTGTTTACGTTCCTTTCAATGAACCTGATGCGATCTGGTATGGAGGTCTTTTCTGGTCCTCTAAAAGGATGAAGGAGTTCTTCACAGCCTGGAAGGCCGTCTACAATACGATAAAAGAAGTAGCACCGAGTGCGAAGATAGCAGGTCCGAATACAACTACTTACAACTCGAGATTCATGAAGAAATTCTTCGAATTCTGTCTCCAAGAGAATTGTCTTCCTGATCTGATCACATGGCATGAACTGAATCTTATGGACGCAGAAGCAGGACACGCTTATTACCAGGATTTCCGAAAAATTGAAAAAGAGCTTGGCATCAGATCTCTTCCCATCTGTATAAACGAATATGCCCTTGGAAAAGAACTATCCGTTCCAGGAAGGCTTATGAAATGGCTTGCAAGATTTGAACAATCGAAGGTTGATGGATGCCTTGCTTACTGGCATGCTGCGGGTAACTTTTCGGGGCTCGTAGAAGGGAATGTACCAAATAGTGCATGGTGGTTGTTCAGAGAATATGTGAACATGTCTGGAGAACTGGTTTCAGCAACACCAAGTTATACTTCCATTTCTACACTGGCTGTGTACGATCGAAACACGAAGACTTTGAAAGTTCTCCTGGGAGGAGATGATCAGGAAGAACTCACTCTCACGTTCAGGAACACTCCATTCAAAGAAAGGGTTTATTACGAAGTCTGGGAGATCGAATGGTCTGGTTACACAGGTATCTACATTTCACCAGATCTTCTGGAAAAAGGTTACACCGAGGTTCTCAATGGAGGATTCTCTTTAAAACTCCAGAATTTGAGTGAAATGTCTGCTTATCTTATCCTGGTAAGGAAAGATGAAGGTTCCAGACAGATCTACCAGTCTGTATGGAAGTGGAGACAAGAGGCTGAAAATGCTTTCTTAGAAAACTGTACGGTAGAGATCCATGGAGGAGGAAACAATCCACCTTATTCTGGAGAAAAAGTGGTGTTTCTTGATAATACTAAGAGTGCTCTTTCCTTCAAGGTTGAAGTACCAAAAGATAGTTTGTATCTCCTCGAGATATGGTACCTGAACGGTAATGCTAAGTCTGTAAAACACAAACTGGAGATAAATGACGAAACTTTTGAAGTGATTTTTCCTCCTACGCTCTCTGGAAGTTACGTTGGAAAAGTTGAAATACCTGTTTGGCTTAAAAAAGGGATGAATACAGTGAAAATATCCAGAGAAAGTGGTTCTCAGAGTGTTGGTGTTGATCGCGTGGGGTTAAGACTTTATCCGAAAGAGCAAAAGTTCCTGATATGTGATTACCTGACCACCAAGGATGGTTTTCTCGATAGCGAAAAGATCACTCTGAAAAGAAACGATGAAGTCGAGTTTTTTGTGGTAGTGGAGAACGATGGTTATTATTCTGTGAAGCTGAACAATGATGCAATCAGAGAATTGGAAGTAGAAATCAACAGAGTAGCCAGAGAGAAAGTAACGAGCAATCAGTTCACCGTTTTTCTTCAAAAAGGTGTGAATCTATTAAGGCTGAGAAATCCTTCTGATAATGCGATCGTTTTGGGTTCTATTTCTTTCGAGAAAGTGGAAAAGGACGTGAAAACCTATGAAGCAGAAGAAGGTACACTAACAGGAAATACACGCGTGGAGAATTCTGAGTATGCTTCATCCGGTAAGTTTGTCGCTGGTATTGGAAGAGGAAAAGAAAATGCTCTTGAAATACGGTTCGAAGTACCTGAAGGTAATTATTACTCTCTCGTAATTCGCTACAGTAACGAGGAAACGCTGGGGACTCATGCTTATAACCTCAACGTGGTGGACAGGTACTGTAGATTGATCATCGATGGGGAAGAAAGGGATCTCTTTTTCAGGTATACCGGAGGAATGGACGGCTTTTCCACAAGGATTCTGTACCTCTATCTTGAAAAAGGTGTTCATACTTTGAGATTTGAAAATCCAAACACTGAAGTTTCACCTGCTTATGTGTCTGTTTATGGACCCAATGTAGACTGTATTTCTATAACACCAACTTTTGTGAAGTGAGGAGGGAAAAGAGTATGTCCTACAGGATAGTGGTTGATCCAAAAAAAGTTGTCAAGCCGATTAGTAGACACATCTACGGTCATTTCACGGAACATCTGGGAAGGTGTATCTACGGCGGAATTTATGAAGAAGGTTCTCCGCTCTCCGATGAAAGGGGTTTCAGAAAGGACGTTCTGGAGGCTGTAAAGAGGATAAAAGTTCCGAACTTGAGATGGCCCGGTGGAAACTTCGTGTCGAACTACCACTGGGAAGACGGAATAGGTCCCAAAGATCAGAGGCCTGTTAGGTTCGATCTCGCCTGGCAACAGGAAGAGACGAATAGATTTGGAACGGACGAATTCATTGAGTACTGTCGTGAGATAGGAGCAGAACCTTACATCAGTATAAACATGGGAACTGGAACACTCGACGAAGCTCTCCACTGGCTTGAATACTGCAATGGAAAGGGTAATACCTACTACGCTCAACTCAGAAGAAAGTACGGTCATCCAGAACCTTACAACGTAAAGTTCTGGGGAATAGGCAACGAGATGTACGGGGAATGGCAGGTAGGCCACATGACGGCGGACGAATACGCAAGAGCCGCCAAAGAATACACGAAATGGATGAAGGTTTTCGACCCTACAATTAAAGCGATCGCCGTGGGCTGTGACGACCCCATATGGAATCTCAGGGTTCTTCAAGAAGCAGGTGATGTGATTGACTTCATATCCTACCATTTCTACACAGGGTCCGACGATTACTACGAAACGGTCTCTACGGTTTACCTTCTCAAAGAAAGACTCATCGGAGTGAAAAAGCTCATTGATATGGTGGATACTGCTAGAAAGAGAGGTGTCAAAATCGCCCTTGATGAATGGAACGTATGGTACAGAGTGTCCGATAACAAGCTCGAAGAACCTTACGATCTCAAAGATGGTATCTTTGCATGTGGAGTGCTTGTACTTCTTCAAAAGATGAGCGACATAGTCCCACTTGCCAATCTCGCACAGCTTGTAAACGCCCTTGGAGCTATACACACCGAGAAAGACGGTCTCATTCTCACACCCGTTTACAAGGCTTTTGAACTCATCGTGAATCATTCCGGAGAAAAGCTTGTCAAGACCCATGTTGAATCGGAGACTTACAACATAGAAGGAGTCATGTTCATCAACAAAATGCCTTTCTCTGTCGAGAACGCACCGTTCCTTGATGCCGCCGCTTCCATCTCAGAAGATGGCAAGAAACTTTTCATCGCTGTTGTAAACTACAGGAAAGAAGACGCTTTGAAGGTTCCAATCAGAGTGGAAGGTCTGGGACAGAAAAAAGCCACCGTTTATACACTCACAGGTCCGGACGTGAACGCGAGAAACACCATGGAAAATCCGAACGTCGTTGATATTACCTCCGAAACCATCACCGTTGACACCGAATTTGAACACACGTTTAAACCATTCTCTTGCAGTGTGATTGAGGTAGAATTGGAGTAAGAAAAACTGTTGCCAGGAGGAGAAAGAAATGGAATATCTGATGAGCCACATTGAAAAGGAGTTCTTCGGAGCAACTTCTGAGGGAATACCTGTATATCAGTACACACTCATAAACAAAAATGGAATGATGGCAAAGATCATCACTTATGGTGCGATAGTGAGAGAATTGTGGGTGCCAGACAGTTCTGGCACCCTTTCTGATGTTGTTTTGGGATTTGACACACTCCAGGAGTACGAAGCAAAGAACTCGAACTTCTTCTTCGGGGCGATAGTGGGAAGATACGCGAACAGAATAGCCGGTGGAAGATTCGAGATCGACGGAGTCACCTATCAGCTTGCCCTGAACGATGGAGATCGTCCAAACGCGCTCCACGGTGGTGTGAAGGGATTCTACACCAGGGTCTTCAAAGCCGTTCCCATAAAAACGCCCACTGGACCTTCCCTTGTTCTGAAGTATTTGAGCCACGATGGCGAAGAAGGCTATCCTGGCAATCTGGATCTCACAGTTATCTACACTCTCACAAACGAAAACGAGCTGAAGGTAGAGTATCGTGCCACAACGGATAAACCCACCGTTGTGAACCTCACACAACATTCCTATTTTAACCTTGCCGGTGATGGTTCAATACTTGATCACGAGCTTATGATAAACGCAGATAACTACACCCCCGTTGATGATAACCTCATACCAACAGGAGAGATTGCACCGGTTGAAGGCACACCGTTCGATTTGAGATCTTTCAAAGTTCTGAGAGACGCCATCGAACCGTTGAAAAGCACTACAACAAAAGGTTTCGATATAAACTACGTTTTAAACGGTGAAGATGGAAAGCTGAAGCTTGCAGCTGTTCTAAGAGACAAGAGATCTCGTCGAAGGATGGAGGTCTACACAACAGAGCCGGGTCTTCAACTCTACACGGGAAACTTCCTCGATGTGAAGGGAAAATGCGGTACATACTACGGACCGTACTCAGGTTTGTGTCTTGAAGCACAGCACTTCCCCGATTCTCCAAATCATGCAAACTTTCCAAGCACCATCTTGAGACCAGGTGAGGAGTACAGACAGGTTACTGTTTATAGATTTTCTGTTGAAGTTTGAAAACAAAAACGGAACTGTGATGCCTTGTTGTGTGGATAATTTTGACTGTACGTTTACCCATAAAGGAGGTAAAAGCATGTACGAAAAAGAAAGGAAAGAGCTATACAATGCCCATCTTCTGTTGGAAAAATACGGTCTTGTCGCTTACACAAGCGGTAACGTGAGTGTGAGAATCGGTGATCATGTTCTGATAAAGCCCTCCGGTGTTCCATACACCGAGCTGAAACCAGAGGACTTCGTCGTGGTGGACCTTGAAGGAAACGTGATCGAGGGAGAGAAGAAACCCTCCGTCGATACAGCTACACATCTGTATCTCTACAAACACCTCGACTGGGCAAAATCCGTGATTCACACTCATTCAACATTCGCCATGGTGTGGGCAATTCTCGAAAAATCAATCCCCGTTCTTTGCACGGCACATGCGGATGTTTTCGGAGAGGAGATTCCTCTTACAGAATACGCTCCTGTAGGATCCGAGGCGATTGGAAAAGCTGTCGTGAAAGTGATTGGAAAATCCGGTGCTGTTCTTCTCAGAAAACACGGTGTTATGATCGTGGGGACCTCTGTGGACGATGCAGTGAAAAAGGCGATTTTCCTTGAGGAGGTAGCAAAGGCAGCGTACTTTGCAACACTTGCAGGAAAACCCACACCATTGCCACCTGACGAAGTGGATCGTCTCTACAATCAGTATCACACCAAGTACGGTCAGAAGTGAGGAGGGGGAATATGTACCTCATCGGAAGTGATATAGGAACTCAGGGTACGAAATCCGTCATTGTGAACGAGAAAGGAGAAGTGCTCGCTGAGGCTTTCAGAGAGTACGAAGTCATAACTCCAAAACCGAACTGGGCAGAACAGTGGCCTGATGTCTGGGTTAAAGCAGTCTTTGAAACTGTAAAAGAAGTGGTGGAGAAGTCTGTGGTATCAAAGAAAGAAATAGCTGGGATTGCCATTAGCGGACTCTACGGTGGATCGGGCATTCCAGTTGACAGGAACATGCAACCGCTCAGACCCTGCCTCATCTGGATGGACAGAAGAGCGGTGAAAGAGACGGAGTGGGTGAAACAGAACGTTCCCAAGGAAAAGCTCTTCGAAATCACAGGAAATTACGTGGATTCGTACTTTGGCTTTACGAAAATCATGTGGATCAGAAACAACGAACCAGAGATCTGGGAAAAGATCTACAAGTTCATCACTCCTAAGGACTACGTGATCTATCAAATGACGGGAGAAGTTGTCATCGACTATTCCTCCGCTGGAAACCTGGGTGGTGTTTTTGACATCAGAAAGCTCACCTGGTCCAAGGAGATGTGCGATGTTCTCGGAATACCAATTGAGTTCCTCCCCGAGAGAATAGTGAAGTCTTCTGACGTGGTTGGAAGAGTGACGAAAGAAGCTTCAGAATTGTGCGGACTCCTCGAGGGAACACCCGTAGTGGCCGGTGGAATAGACGCTCCAGTTGCCCAGCTTTCTGCCGGTGCACTTGAAGAGGGAGAACACGTTGCGATGGTGGGTACTTCCACCTGCTGGGGAACGGTCCACGATGGTTCGAAACTGGCTTTCGGGCTTGTGAATTATCCTTATGTGGTTTACGACACTGAAAGGATCTACACATTTGGAGGGTCCGCTACAACGGGGGCTCTCGCCAGGTGGTTTAAAGAACAGTTCGGTGAGAGCGAGACAATCGTCGGTGAAAGAACTGGCATCTCACCGTACCAGCTCTTTGACAAGGAGGTAGCAAACATCCCTGCTGGAAGCGAGGGTATCATCGTTCTTCCATACTTCATGGGTGAAAGATCTCCGATATGGGATCCTACCGCAAGGGGTGTGTTCTTTGGGGTCACTCTCTATCACAAGAGAGCACACCTCTACAGGGCACTAATGGAAGGAGGAGCGTATGCCCTGAGACACAACATGGAAGAGGGTTTGAAAGCTGGTTTGAAACTGAACGACGAATGCTGGATCGTCGGTGGCGTTTCCAAGTCTTCTGTGTGGGTTAAAATATTCGCGGATGTTACTGGTTTCAAGATGAGGCAGGTTGCAAGCCTTGTGGAGGCTCCTTACGGAGATGCCTTCCTTGCGGGACTCGGAACAGGCGTTATAGACAAGCCCGAGAGAATAAAAGAGTGGGTGAAATACAGAGATCCCGTGGAGCCAGATCCGGAGAACAAGAAGATCTACGACAGGTACTACGAAATATACAGAGAGCTCTATGAGAGAACAAAAGACCTGATGGCGAGGTTGTGAGGGATGAAGGATATCCTGGGAAAAACCTTCGAGTGCAGTTGCGGGAAAACTCATGAGGTTCCGAATATAGAAATCTTGGAGGCATCCATAAGAGAGGCACCGGATGTTTTTTCGGATGCGTTTTTCATAGCAGACCTGAACACCGCTTCCCTGGTGGACTTGCCCGGGAAGCGGTCTTTCGTTTTCAACGAGAGAAGACCCCTTGCAACGATGGAAAACGTTGAAAAAATAGTGAAAGCATCTGGAGATTTCCCAGAGATCGTATCGATTGGATCTGGCAGCCTCACAGACATAGCAAGATACGCGGCATATCTTTCTGGAAAGCGTTTCTCGTGTGTTCCTACAGCGCCTTCTGTGGATGCTTATACTTCCACCGTGGCGCCCATCCTGGTGAACGGTGTGAAAAAGACCTTCATGGCGATTCCCCCCAGGAGAATCCTTTTAGATATCGAGGTGTTGAGAAACGCACCAATGGACCTTTTGAGGGCTGGTGTAGGAGACATTGTTGCCAAGATTCCCGCAAGAATGGATTGGATTCTCTCACATATCGTTACGGGCGAATACATCTGTGACTTCGTCTGGAACGACATGAAAGATCTGTTGAAAGAAATTCTTTTGAAGTCAAAAGACATTCTCAACAGAGAAAGAAATGCCATCAAAACACTCATGGAGGCCCATCTTGTTTCAGGAATCAACATGGTCATCATGGGAAATTCAAGGCCGGCGTCCGGTGCAGAACACATGGTTTCTCATCTGATAGAAATGTTTCACGAAGAAAAAGAGGAGATGCCTCCTTTCCATGGCTTGACAGTGATGATAGGAGTTTTTGTTTCGATGAAGGCGTACGAGGCACTTGTAGAGAAGAAAGAGATACCTCTAAAAGACTACTCCATTGAGGAAAGAAGGAAAGAACTTCTTGAGCTCTTCGAAGAAAGAAAAGTAGAAGAATTTTTAAAAACATACGCTGAGAAGAAATTCCCAAAAATCGAAGCAGATATAGTCGGAGAACCATTGGAAAGCATCTATAAGGAATTTTTCCCCCATCTCAAAAGAACTCTTGAGACTATAGATGTGAACTCAGTGATCAACAGTTACAGCAAAGACTTTCTGTCAAGAGTTGTACGTCTCGCAAACACCATAAGGGACAGGTTCACCGTCCTGGATGTCTTTGATGAGATGAAGATCCTCAAGAATTTTTCCGAAATGGTGTTTTGAGATATTCCAGAAATCCGGTATAATTCTTGTTGAAAATCATAACTCTATAGATATATCTGGTGACAGTATGAGAGATACGAAAGGGCATCTGAAATTTCTGGTTCTTCACATAATTTCTCAACAACCCTCTCATGGGTACTACATAATGAAGAAGATCTCCCAGATAATAGGGGCAGAGCCTCCGAGCCCTGGTGCGCTCTACCCGATACTCTCTTCCCTCAGGAAGCAGAAATACATCGAAACGTACAACGAGGGAAAAAGAAAGGTTTACCGTTTGACTGATAAGGGGAGAAAGTATCTGGAAGAACACAAAGAAGAGATCAAGAAAGCTCTGGATTTTGCAGAGAGATTCAGAGTCTTTTCTGAAATTTGTGGTCTTTCCCTGAGGAATGTGATGGATGTGATTTTCAAAAGCGCGAAAGATCTCACACCGGAACAAAAGAAGAAATTAAAACACGCCACGGAAGACTTTGAAAGGAACGTATACAACATCATCTACGGAGGGAAAAACTCGAAATGAAAACACTCGCCAGATATTTAAAGCCGTACTGGATATTTGCCGTTCTCGCACCGCTTTTCATGGTTGTAGAAGTGATATGTGATCTTTCACAACCCACTCTTTTGGCACGTATCGTCGACGAAGGAATCGCGCGTGGAGACTTTTCTCTGGTTTTGAAAACAGGGATCCTCATGTTGATAGTGGCACTGATAGGTGCGGTGGGAGGAATAGGCTGCACGGTCTTCGCGAGCTATGCCAGTCAGAACTTTGGAGCCGACTTGAGGCGAGATCTCTTCAGAAAAGTTCTGAGTTTTTCTATTTCCAATGTGAACAGATTCCACACTTCATCTTTGATAACGCGTCTCACCAACGACGTCACGCAGCTTCAAAACTTGGTGATGATGCTTCTCAGGATCGTTGTCAGAGCGCCTCTTCTCTTTGTGGGTGGAATTGTCATGGCGGTGTCTATCAATGCGAAGCTCTCTTCCGTTTTGATCTTTTTGATACCTCCCATCGTTCTTCTCTTTGTGTGGCTCACTAGGAAAGGGAATCCTCTTTTTCGAAAGATTCAAGAGAGCACCGACGAGGTCAACAGAGTCGTGAGAGAAAACCTCATGGGTGTCAGGGTAGTGAGGGCCTTTCGAAGAGAAGAATACGAGAATGAGAACTTTCGGAAAGCAAACGAGTCTCTGAGAAGATCCATCATCAATGCCTTTTCGCTCATTGTTTTTGCACTGCCCCTTTTCATATTCATCGTGAATATGGGAATGATCGCCGTCCTGTGGTTTGGAGGGGTTCTCGTTAGAAACAACCAGATGGAGATAGGAAGCATCATGGCATACACGAATTACCTCATGCAGATCATGTTCTCTCTCATGATGATCGGAAACATTCTCAATTTCATTGTAAGAGCCAGTGCTTCTGCAAAGAGAGTTCTGGAGGTGCTGAACGAAAAACCTGCAATTGAAGAAGCGGACAACGCCTTAGCACTTCCAAATGTGGAAGGGAGCGTTTCCTTCGAAAACGTTGAATTCAGATACTTCGAAAACACCGATCCTGTTCTCAGCGGAGTGAACTTCTCCGTTGAACCAGGATCACTCGTTGCCGTTCTGGGTGAAACAGGGTCCGGAAAGACCACCCTCATGAGCCTCATTCCAAGGCTCATCGATCCAGAGCGTGGACGTGTGGAAGTCGATGAACTGGACGTTCGGACGGTGAAGCTGAAAGATCTGAGAGGTCGCATATCTGTTGTTCCTCAGGAAACCGTGCTGTTTTCGGGAACCATCAAAGAGAACCTGAAATGGGGAAGAGAAGACGCCACAGATGATGAAATCGTGGAGGCGGCGAAGATCGCTCAGATACACGATTTCATAATCAGTCTGCCCGAAGGATACGATTCTCGCGTCGAAAGAGGGGGGAGAAACTTCTCGGGAGGTCAGAAACAGAGACTTTCCATAGCCCGTGCTCTTGTAAAAAAACCAAAGGTACTGATACTCGACGACTGCACGAGTTCAGTGGATCCCATAACTGAGAAAAGAATACTGGATGGGTTGAAGCGATACACGAAGGGATGTACGACCTTCATCATCACTCAGAAGATCCCAACGGCTCTTCTCGCCGATAAGATCCTGGTCCTTCATGAAGGGAAAGTAGCGGGATTTGGCACCCACAAAGAGTTGCTCGAACACTGCAAACCCTATCGAGAGATATATGAATCCCAGTTTGGAAACGGGGTGATGAACGATGCCTGAGATCAGAAGAAGGCCACACGGACCAATTTTAGAAAAACCCGCACTGAAAAATCCCACGGCCACGTTGAGAAGACTCCTCGGTTATCTGAGACCTCACACTTTCACTTTGATCATGGTCTTTGTTTTCGTCACCGTTTCTTCCATACTTGGTGTTCTCTCACCGTATCTCATAGGAAAAACGATCGATGTTGTCTTCGTTCCAAGAAAATTCGATCTTCTTCCCAGATACATGCTGATTCTCGGAACGATTTATGCGCTTACGTCTCTTCTCTTCTGGCTTCAGGGAAAAATCATGTTAACGCTTTCCCAAGATGTTGTTTTTCGTTTGAGAAAGGAGCTTTTCGAGAAGCTTCAAAGAGTTCCGGTCGGCTTCTTCGACAGAACACCTCACGGAGACATCATAAGCAGAGTCATAAACGATGTGGACAATATAAACAACGTTCTTGGAAACAGTATCATTCAGTTCTTCTCGGGAATTGTGACACTCGCAGGCGCTGTGATCATGATGTTCAGAGTGAATGTGATCCTTTCACTCGTCACACTCTCAATAGTTCCCTTGACCGTTCTCATCACGCAGATCGTCTCCAGCCGAACCAGAAAATACTTCTACGAAAATCAAAGAGTCCTCGGCCAGCTCAATGGGATCATAGAAGAAGACATCTCCGGCCTCACTGTGATAAAACTCTTCACCCGTGAGGAAAAAGAGATGGAGAAGTTCGACCGGGTGAACGAGAGTCTCAGAAAGGTGGGAACGAAGGCTCAGATCTTTTCAGGTGTTCTCCCTCCTCTTATGAACATGGTCAACAACCTTGGATTTGCCCTGATCAGCGGTTTTGGAGGATGGCTCGCCTTGAAAGACATAATCACAGTGGGTACCATAGCCACCTTCATAGGCTACTCGAGGCAGTTCACAAGACCGTTGAACGAGCTTTCTAACCAGTTCAACATGATCCAGATGGCGCTTGCGAGTGCTGAAAGAATCTTTGAGATTCTCGATCTGGAGGAAGAAAAAGACGATCCTGATGCTGTGGAACTGAGGGAAGTCAGAGGAGAAATCGAGTTCAGGAACGTGTGGTTCTCCTACGACAAGAAAAAGCCTGTTCTTAAAGACATAACTTTTCACATAAAACCGGGTCAGAAGGTTGCACTGGTGGGTCCCACAGGGTCCGGAAAGACGACGATCGTGAATCTGTTGATGAGATTCTACGACGTGGACAGAGGGCAGATCCTCGTGGATGGTATAGATATAAGAAAAATAAAGAGGAGTTCTCTGAGATCCAGCGTAGGTATCGTCCTTCAGGATACTATTTTGTTTTCCACCACCGTGAAAGAAAACCTCAAATACGGAAATCCTGACGCTACCGACGAAGAAATAAAAGAAGCAGCGAAACTGACACATTCCGACCACTTCATAAAACACCTGCCTGAGGGTTACGAAACGGTCCTCACCGACAACGGTGAAGATCTGAGTCAGGGTCAAAGACAGCTTCTTGCCATAACAAGAGCTTTCCTTGCGAATCCAAAGATCCTGATACTGGACGAAGCCACCAGCAACGTTGACACAAAGACGGAGAAAAGCATACAGGCAGCCATGTGGAAACTCATGGAGGGGAAGACCAGCATCATCATAGCTCACAGATTGAACACGATAAAAAACGCAGATCTGATCATCGTTTTAAGAGACGGAGAAATTGTGGAGATGGGAAAACACGATGAGTTGATTCAAAAGCGAGGCTTTTATTACGAGCTCTTCACAAGCCAATACGGTCTCGTTGTAGAAAGATAATGAGCCCCAAGATGGGGCTCATAAAAGTTTTATGGAAGCTCTGTCGTGTGCCAGTATTTCTTTTTGAATTCTTCAGGTTCCATCTTTGCGAGCTTTGCTAGTTTTTCGAGAGTTTCGGGATCTTCGAGATCTTTCTTTTCCAGCCTTATCATGTATTTTCTTGCTACTCTGTAATCTTCCGATCGAACATCCACCACTCTCACCTTTGTCCTTCCGGTCTTTGGATCCATGAAAGCGTCGAAGGGAAGAATCTTGATTCTGCCACCAACCACGCACACCATCCCGCCAGGGAGATCGGAATAATCTCCAAGGAGAAATCTCACAGCACCGTAACCGAGTGTTCTGGTGTATACTATGTCGAAGGGTATGGGACGTGCGCTTCTGAGTTCGTATCCTATTGTGACATCGACGATATGGATTCTTTCACCTCTTTCAGCGTATCTCCTCTCGATCGCCCGTTTCAGAATGGTGGCGAGCGGGATCTCTGCAAGTCTCAGGTGTCCGTGCGGGTCTTTTTCGACTATCACACCGGGAATGTTGGCAAGTTCCTCAGGATCCATCTTTTCTGCGATACCTTCACCTATTATTGCTACTCCATCGTCTCTTCCCATGAGTTTTCTCTTGAGAATCGCCCCATCGAGAACGTCGCACACTTCTTCGAGTGTCACTCCCTCTTTGAACTCTTCAGGAATGATCGTGATCGTTGCACTCGCTGCTTTTCCAACGCCGAGTGCGAGGTGCCCGGCTTCCCTTCCCATCATGGCCACAAAGTACCATCTGTTCGTTGTTCTTGAGTCCTGCATGAGATTGTAAACGAGCTCTGTGGCCACGTGGCGGGCTGTTTCAAAACCGAACGTGGGCATGTTCTCCGGAAGAGGGAGGTCGTTGTCTATAGTCTTTGGAACGTGGACCACCTTTATTTCGCCCTGCGATCTTTCACACACTTTGCTCGCAGAAAACGCGGTGTCGTCCCCTCCGATAGTAACAAGATACTTTATCCCGAGCTTTTTGAGAGTCTGAACGGTCTTCTCGAGGGTTTCTTCGGATTTGGCAGGATTCACCCTCGAGGTTCTGAGAATGGATCCACCTTCGATGTGGATTCTAGAGACATCTTCGATGGAAAGTTTTTTCACCATATTCGTTTTTCCCTCTACGAGGTGTTTGAATCCATCGTATATTCCGATCACTTCGAGTCCGTTGTTTATAGCTTCGATGGTAACAGAACTTATCACACTGTTGATTCCAGGTGCCGGCCCTCCACCAACGAGTATCCCCAATCTTTCAGCCACTTCAACCCCTCCCCTTGCTTAATGTCTTCAAAACATATTCTACCAATTTTTCTGCGAAAGTGTTAAATCTTTTTCAAAACGAAAAGCATTAAAATGCCAGCCTGTGCCATGCAGTACTGTTTAACTTTACCTTCAAGTTTGTATGGTAAAATTTCCCAAAGCCCTCCTTCATTTTTAATCGTTCCAGTGTATAGTTATACAACACGGAGGTGTTATTTTGATACAAAAGGGACTGGAAGGCGTCAAAATATGTGAAAGTTCGATATGCTATCTGGACGGCATCAACGGAAGACTCTACTACCGAGGAATACCGGTTGAGGAACTCGCGGAAAAATCGACTTTCGAAGAAACGGCCTACTTTCTCTGGTACGGAAAGCTTCCCACAAAGAGTGAGCTTGAAGAATTCAAAAGGAAAATGGCAGATTACAGAGAGCTTCCTGATGAAGCCCTTGAAATTCTTTACCATCTTCCGAAAGACCTTCATTACATTGATGTTTTGAAGATATTCCTTTCCATCCACGGTTCCATGGATGGGAACGATGAGGATCTCAGAGAAAAAGCCATCAGGGTTGCCAGCGTCTTTCCCACAATACTGGCGTATTACTACAGATACTCTAAAGGAAAAGAACTGATAAAGCCAAGAAAAGACTTATCACACGTTGAGAACTTCTACTACATGATGTTCGGAGAGAGAAACGAAAAGATCCGTCTTCTGGAATCTGCGTTCATTCTTCTCATGGAGCAAGATATAAACGCTTCCACCTTTGCCGCGCTTGTGATAGCTTCCACACTCTCCGATCTTTATTCCTGTATTGTAGGGGCTCTCGGTGCGCTCAAGGGTCCTCTCCACGGTGGTGCGAGTGAAAAGGTTCCGCCCATGCTAGAAGAGATCGGAAGTGAAGACAGGGTGGAAGAGTTCGTTCAAAAGTGTCTGAAAGAGAAAAGAAAGATCATGGGATTCGGGCATCGAGTTTACAAAACTTACGATCCGAGAGCGGTGTTTTTGAAGAGAGTTCTTCAGGAACACTTTCCAGATAGCAAACTGTTCAGAATCGCCAGCAAGCTGGAAGAATACATCGTTTCTAACAAGATCAAAAACATATACCCGAATGTGGATCTGTATTCGAGCGTTCTCTTCGAAGAGCTCGGTTTTCCAAGGAACATGTTCACTGCCCTGTTTGCAACTGCTCGCGTTGTCGGATGGACCGCTCATGTGATCGAATACGTGAGCGACAACAAGCTGATCAGACCAACTAGTGAGTACGTGGGTCCTATGGATGTCGAATACATTCCTATCGAGCGGAGGGATGAGAATGGGTAAGACACTCGCAGAAAAGATCTTTTCTGAACATACTGGAAGAGACGTGAAAGCCGGAGAAATCGTACTCGCGAGAGTGGATATAGCCATGGCCCAGGATGGAACAGGCCCCCTGATGATAAACGAATTCAGAGAACTCGGCTTCAAAGAAGTGAAGGTCCCGAAGGCCTTCCTCTTCATCGATCACGCTTCTCCGAGCCCGAGGAAAGAGCTTTCGAATTCGCAGAAGATGATGAGAGAATTTGGAAAAGAGATGGGAGTCAAGGTTTTCGATGCGGGAGACGGGATATCCCACCAGATCCTCGCGGAAAAATACGTGAAACCCGGCGATCTGGTAGCAGGTGCGGATTCGCACACCTGCACTGCCGGTGGGCTCGGTGCTTTCGGAACGGGAATGGGGTCCACAGATGTTGCGATCATCTTCGGGCTTGGACAGAACTGGTTCAAAGTACCTGAGTCGATCAAAGTTGTGGTGAACGGGAAGTTACAGGATGGAGTTTACGCGAAAGACATTATTCTCGAGATCGCGAGAATTCTGGGAAGCGACGGCGCAACTTACAAAGCGTTGGAGTTCCACGGAAGCTGTATCGAAAATATGAATGTGGAGGACAGACTCACCATTTCCAACATGGCGGTGGAAGTGGGAGCGAAAGCAGGTCTCATGCCTTCTGATGAGAAGACCAGAGAGTTCCTGAAAAAGATGGGAAGAGAGGAGGACTTCAGAGAGTTGAAAGCAGATCCAGACGCGGTTTACGAGACAGAGATAGAGATAGATGCCACCACACTCGAACCACTCGTCTCTTTGCCTCACTATGTGGACAACGTGAGAAAGGTAAGCGAGGTTGAAAAGGAAAAGATAAAGATAGATCAAGTGTTCATAGGAACCTGTACGAACGGAAGACTCCAGGATCTTGAGATCGCTTTGAAAATTCTTGAGAAACACGGAAAGCACCCGGATGTGAGGCTGATCGTCGGCCCCGCTTCAAGGAAGGTCTACATGGACGCCCTTGAAAAGGGAATAATCAAGAAATTTGTTGAACTCGGAGCGGCAGTTATACCACCGGGTTGCGGCCCGTGTGTTGGAATCCACATGGGTGTTCTTGGAGACGGAGAGAGGGTACTTTCCACGCAGAACAGAAACTTCAAGGGAAGGATGGGAAATCCCAATGCGGAGATATACCTTGCTTCTCCTGCAACGGCGGCAGCCACCGCGGTAACCGGATACATCACGGATCCGAGAAGGTTCATTTGAAGGAGGGTGAATCATGATAAGGGGAAGAGTCTGGAAGTTCGGTGACAATATATCGACTGATCATATAGCACCTGGAAGGTACTTTCACCTGAGGAACAATCTCGAGGAGCTCGCAAAACACGTCCTGGAAGATGCCATGGAAGATTTCGCGAAGAAGGTGCAGAAAGGTGACATCATCGTGGCCGGCAAGAACTTCGGACTTGGTTCTTCCAGAGAGCACGCTGCGCGTATCATAAAGATCGCTGGTGTTTCCTGTATCGTGGCGAAGTCTTTCGCAAGGATCTTTTACCGAAACGCCATCAATGTGGGGCTTCCAGTCATAGAGCTCAAAGAAGTCGACGAGATCAACCAGGGAGACGAACTTGAGATAGATCTCGAAAACGGTGTTTTGAAGAATCTCACAACAGGGAAAGAATACAGATTCACTCCTATTCCGAAGTTTCTCCTCGAAATACTTAAAGAAGACGGTATAGTGAACTATCTGAAAAAGCACGGTTCCTTCCCGAAGGTTTAGGGGGTGAGAGTTGTGGATGAACTCCTCGAGAAGGCGAAGAAAGTACGGGAAGCTTGGGATGTTCTGAGAAACGCGACGACGAGGGAAAAGAACAAAGCGATAAAGAAGATAGCCGAGAAACTCGATGAGAGGAGAAAGGAAATCCTCGAGGCGAACAGAATCGATGTGGAAAAGGCCCGCGAGCGGGGTGTGAAAGAATCCCTTGTCGATAGACTCGCTCTGAACTATAAAAGAATCGATGAGATGATAAAAGCGTGTGAGACGGTGATTGGACTGAAAGATCCCGTGGGAGAAGTGATCGATTCTTGGGTGAGAGAAGACGGACTCAGAATAGCGAGAGTGAGAGTTCCCATCGGTCCGATAGGAATCATTTACGAATCCAGGCCGAACGTCACCGTGGAGACCACGATCTTGGCCCTGAAAAGCGGTAACACCATACTTCTCAGGGGCGGATCCGACGCTCTTAACTCGAACAAGGCGATAGTCTCAGCCATAAAGGAGGCGCTCAAAGAAACCGAGATTCCGGAAAGCTCCGTTGAGTTCATCGAGAACACCGACAGATCCCTCGTTCTTGAGATGATACGGCTCAGAGAGTATCTCTCCCTCGTCATTCCACGTGGTGGATACGGCCTCATCAGCTTTGTGCGTGACAACGCGACTGTTCCGGTACTGGAAACAGGTGTTGGAAACTGTCACATCTTCGTCGATGAGAGCGCCGATCTGAAGAAGGCTGTTCCGGTCATAATAAACGCGAAGACACAAAGGCCTGGTACCTGTAACGCTGCAGAGAAACTGCTCGTTCATGAGAAGATAGCGAAGGAGTTTCTTCCTGTGATCGTGGAGGAGCTGAGAAAACACGGCGTCGAAGTGAGAGGTTGTGAAAAGACCAGAGAAATCGTGCCGGACATGGTACCGGCTACTGAAGAGGACTGGCCCACCGAGTATCTGGACCTCATCATCGCCATCAAGGTGGTCAGAGATGTGGACGAGGCGATTGAGCACATAAAGAAATATTCCACGGGACATTCCGAATCGATTCTGACTGAAAACTATTCGAACGCTAAAAAGTTCGTTTCAGAAATCGATGCCGCAGCCGTTTACGTGAACGCTTCGACCAGGTTCACAGACGGTGGACAGTTCGGATTCGGTGCCGAGATCGGAATCAGCACTCAGAGATTCCACGCAAGAGGTCCTGTGGGACTCAGAGAGCTCACCACGTACAAATTCGTCGTTCTTGGAAATTATCATGTGAGGGAATGATTATGAAAGTCGTTGTAAAGGTTGGAAGCAACCTGCTTGTGGGAAGTTCTGGTTTGAGAAAGTCTTACATCGCGGAACTCTGTCGCGAGGTTGCACGTTTGAAAAGTCAAGGGCACGAAATTTCCATCATAACATCTGGGGCTCGCGCAGCGGGCCTTACTTATCTTGGAAAGGGAAAAAGAACACAGGACCTTCACATAAAACAGGCCCTCTGTGCTGTGGGACAGGTTCAGCTCATGAAGGTGTACGAAAACGCCTTCGATTTCTATGGCATCAAAATCGCCCAGATCCTGCTCACAAGGGACACTTTTTCCAACAGAAAAAGGTACCTGAACCTCAGAAACACACTGATCGGACTCTCGGAGTTCGATGTTGTACCCATCGTGAACGAAAACGACACAGTTGCAACAGAGGAGATCACACTCGGTGACAACGACACGCTCGCTGCCATGTTCTCGATAGCCTGGGATGCGGACTTCCTTGTGCTTTTCACAACGGTGGATGGAGTCATCGATGAGAACGGAAAACTCGTCGAAAGATTCGACGAGTCGGTGAAACTGAAAGATATGGGAAAGAGCAGCTGGGGAACTGGTGGTATCAGATCCAAGATAGAATCTGCGTTGATGGCTTCAAGATGCGGTGTGAAAGCGACCATATGCAGCGGAAACGACGTTTCAAACCTCACAAGGTTTGTGAAGGGAGAACCTGTCGGTACTGTTTTTGAACCACAAGGACGCTTGAAAGCAAAAAAAGCCTGGATTGCCTTTCTCTCAGAACCTGCAGGAAAGATATACGTAAACAAAGGAGCTGAAGAGGCACTCAAAAGCGGTAATAGCCTTCTGCCTGTTGGTGTCACAGGTGTGGAAGGAACGTTCGATGTGGGAGATGTGGTGGAGATAGTGAACGAAGAAGGAGAACTCGTCGGTCGAGGAATCGTGAATTACTCGTCTTCGGATCTGGAGAAAATAGCGGGTCACAAATCTTCCGATTTGAGAAAGATCCTCGGATACGAAGGAAACAAGGTGGTCGTTCACATAGACAACATGTGGGTAGCTTAAAAAAGCCCGCCGGGTGGCGGGCTTTTTTCTCCTCATCACTAAGGAAAAACTCTCCAAAATCCCTTTTGTTCCCACCTTATTTTTTCATGAATTACCGCACCTTACAGAAGGTGTGACTTCCCGTTTCAACCCCTGATGGCTCGTAGACCCCTTTCGGGTTCCGCCGCCAGAACACGGTCCACGGGTATGAACTCGGACGGTTCCCACCCTACTCGACGACAGCGATTTTTGGTCGTAGTTGTAATCGTATTATAGCATATTTCACAAATTCATCCCCACCTTAAGATGGTGTCTTCTTTGCACTTTGTTTGATAAAAAGTTCAAAATCTTTTGCCCACCTCAATTTTTATATTTTCCACCTGGATACCATGTTTGTTTCTGTAATCTAATCGTTATCTGTATTTAATTAAAAATCTTGACTCATGGCATCTTTATAATCTAGAATGAGAAATGATCATGAACAATCACAATATGTCATAATCAATCATAAAGCGATCACAATCGATCAAAAAAGGAGGAATGAGTATGTTCGCGGAAGAAAGAAGAAATCGAATAGCACAGATCATAAAAAGTGGAAAAAGTGTGAGAGTTTCGGAACTTGCAAAGCTTTTTGAGGTATCTGAGTCTACCATCAGAAGAGATCTCAGAGAACTTGAGAATCTGGGGATATTAAAGAGAACACATGGAGGAGCCATTGATAGTTCCCTCACATCTTTTGAACTTTCTTTTGATGAAAAAGAAGAAAAATTTAAGAAGGAGAAAGAGTGCATTGGAAAGATAGCCGCTTCTTTCGTGAGAGATGGCGATACCATAATTTTGGATGCAGGGACAACAACAAAATACATTGCTCAGAACATAGTAGCTAAAAATGTGACCATAATAACAAATTCTGTAAATATAGCGAATGATTTATCCAATAACGATAACTTTGAAGTGATTGTAACAGGAGGGATCATAAGGACGAAAACCAAAGCACTTGTTGGGGATATTGCACAGATGGTTCTCAGACAGTTTAGAGTTGACAAAGCCTTTATTGGTGCGAACGGTGTATCTATAAAATATGGAGTAACAACTCCTAGTCTTATCGAAGCAATGATAAAAAGAACCATGATAGAAATATCTAAAGAAAGATTTTTAGTCGTTGATAGTTCAAAATTTGACCAGGTGACTTTTTCTTTCATATGTTCTGTAGAAGACTTAGACTATATCATCACTGATAGTATTTCAGAAGATCAAAAACGTGAGTATGAAAAGCTAGGAATAAATATTATCACAGGGAAGGTGATGACGGATTGATTTATACAGTTACACCCAACCCTGCAATTGATATCACCATTTACATTGACACATTGGAAAGAGGGAAAGTTAATAGAAGTCGCTATTTCTTGATGGATGCTGGTGGAAAGGGGATCAATGTTTCAAAAGTGATAAAAATCCTGGGGGGAAAATCAAAAGTACTTGGTTTTCTTGGCAAGGAGAATAGTTCCTGGTTCACAAAATATCTTCAAGATATGAAATTAGACTTCGACTTCGTCTTGGTTGAAGGTTTTACAAGAACGAACATAAAGATAGTTGAGGAAAAAGATGAGGTATATACAGATCTTAATCAGAATGGATTTGAAATAACAGAAAAAGACAAGAATGTTCTGTTAGATAAACTGAGAACCCTGGCAAATCCAAATGACATTTTCGTCTTGTCCGGAAGCCTTCCCTCGGGAGTAAAAGCGGATTTCTATGTCGAGATTATCAGACTTTTGAAAAGGAAGGGAACAGTTGTTATTTTCGATGCAGATGGAACAGCCCTTAAATATGGTTTGGAGGGGAACCCCGATATTCTAAAGCCAAATATCAACGAACTTCAGAGTGTTCTAACTCTCAACGAAGAAAATCCATTGGCCATAGCTAGATCTGCAAAATCACTCTTTCAGAAAGGTGTAAAAAAGGTACTCGTTTCAATGGGTGATAAAGGGGCAGTTTTTGTTACAGAACAAATATCTCTTTATTCAAAAGGAATTCCCGTTGAAGTAAAAAGTACCGCTGGAGCAGGAGATTCCATGGTCGCAGCCATTTCTTATGGTCTTTCAAAAGGGATGAACGATGAGGAAATTTTTAAATTGGCAGTTGCCTGTGCCACAGCAAAGGTAGCAACAGAAGGAGTAAAGCCTCCTATCAAGAAAGATATAGAAAGATTCCTTAAAAAAATAAAATTAGAAAGGTTGGTGATGTAATGGAGTTGGAAAAACTCTTTTCTCCAGGATGTATGAGTTTTGATCTTAGGTCAAAGTCAAAGATAGAAGTCATTGATGAGCTGATCGATCTTCTCCACAAAAGTGGAAAAATAACCAACAAAGAAAAGTTTAAAAAAGCAGTTTTAAAAAGAGAAGAAGAATTTTCAACAGGAATCGGTATGGGAATAGCGGTTCCACATGGTAAGGATAGTTCAGTTAAAGAACCTTGTATCGCTTTTGGTGTATCGAAAAATGGTGTTGATTTCGATTCTATGGATGGAAAACCCGCGTATATTTTCTTTTTGATAGCAGTTCCAGAAGACTCAAGTGACGAACATCTTAGAATATTGAGTTTCATTTCTAGAAAATTAATGCACGAGAATGTTAGAAACAAACTTTTTAATGCAAAATCTTTTGAGGATGTTATAGATGCCTTTACAGAAAGTGAGTAGAAAGGAGGAAGGGGAAAATGAAAAAGAAGATTGTGGCTGTAACATCCTGTCCAACTGGGATTGCACATACTTATATGGCAGCAGAAGCGCTTCAGATGGCTGCAAAGAAAATGGGTGTGGAAATCAAGGTTGAAACCCAGGGATCTGTTGGCGCAGAAAATGTAATAACGTCTGAAGATCTGAGGGAAGCACACGCGGTTATTCTGGCCTGTGATACGAAAATAGACGAAGAGAGATTCGCTGGATTGCCCATTTTGAAGGCAAGTGTGCAAGACGCTATAAAAAATGCAGAAAGCCTCATTCAGAAAGCTCTGAACATGGAAAGAAAAAATTTTGTTGATGAAGTTTACAAGGTTAAATCTGAGAGAAAGGAAAAAGCAAAGGGCGTTTATAAACATTTGATGACCGGTGTTTCACACATGATTCCGTTTGTTGTGGCAGGAGGGATTTTAATAGCAATTTCTTTCGCATTCGGTATCAGAGCATTTGAACAAGAAGGATCTTTCGCAGCTGCCCTTATGGAAATAGGAGGGAATGCTGCATTTTCACTGATGGTACCGATCTTGGCTGGTTTTATAGCGTTTTCAATTGCGGATAGACCAGGCCTTGCACCGGGAATGATAGGAGGACTGCTTGCTAGCAGAATAGGAGCTGGTTTTCTTGGTGGAATAGCAGCTGGTTTTGGAGCAGGATATTTGACGGCGTGGCTAAAAAAGACCATAAAACTTCCCAAATCTCTCGAGGGATTGAAACCAGTTCTTATAATTCCTGTTCTCTCCACATTAATTGTGGGGCTTGGAATGCTTTATGTTGTAGGAAAACCAGTCGCTGCTTTGAACAGTTCCTTGACAAGCTGGCTTAATAGTATGAATGACACCAGTATGGTTCTCCTTGGGATACTCCTTGGTTTGATGATGGCTTTTGATATGGGAGGACCTGTAAACAAAGCTGCTTATACTTTTGCAGTGTCAACACTTTCTTCTGGGCAGCCCTCGGTTGTGATGGCAGCAGTGATGGCGGCAGGTATGACTCCTCCTCTTGGAGTGGCACTGGCGACTATTCTTGCAAAGGACAAATTTACCACAGAAGAAAGAGAAGCTGGAAAGGCGGCATTCTTCCTCGGACTTTCCTTTATAACAGAGGGAGCGATTCCATTCGCCGCGGCGGATCCTATTAGAGTGATTCCTTCTATCATGGCGGGATCGGCAGTTGCATCTGTTTTAAGCATGCTGTTTGGATGTACTCTTGCAGTGCCACACGGTGGAATATTCGTTCTTCCAATACCAAATGCTGTTAGCAATCTGTTCATGTACTTGATTTCAATAACAGCAGGTACTTTGGTAACTGCTTTGATACTCTCCACACTGAAACCTAAAAGATCTGAGTAAGGAGGTAGATTATCTGATGGTTGAAGCGAAGATTACATTAAAAAATCCAACGGGACTACATGCGAGACCTGCCAGTATCTTTGTATCGGAAGCTGGAAAACTTAAAAGTGATATCTTCATAGTAAAAGAAGGGAAGGAAGCGAATGCGAAGAGCATCCTCCAAGTTTTGGCAATGGGAATAAAACAGGGTGACGAGATCATTCTTAGAGCTTCCGGTGAAGACGAGGAAGAGGCAATAAAGAGACTGACAGAATTGCTGGAAAACCTAGCAGAATGATATGGGGGTAAGAGACATTATGTTAATGAAAGGAATTCCAGCATCTGAGGGTATTGAACTGGGAAAAGCATATGTTCTGCAAGAAGAAGCCGACACCGATAGCGGTTTCCAAGAATATAATGGGAAGCATTATGAACTGGAAAGATTCTTTAAGGCAATAGATGAAGCAAAGAAACAAATAAGGGAATTGAAAAAAAAGGCTCAGGAGGAATTGAGTGAAAAGGATGCAATGATATTCGAAGCCCATTTATTGATACTTGATGATCCCGAGTTTCTAAAAATGGTTGAGAGAAAGATAGATGAAGGAAAGAACGTTTCAGTAGCTGTTAAAGAATCTATTCGCTTTTTTGAGGAAATGCTTTTGGGTTTGAATGACGAATATATGAAGGAACGAGCGGTTGATGTAAAAGATGTTGGAATAAGACTCATCAGAATATTATCAGGGAAATCGGAGCCTGATCTTTGGAATATACCTGAGGATTGTGTTTTGGTAGCAAAAGACCTGACACCATCTCAAACAGCAAAAATGAGAAAAGAACGCATCAAAGCCATTGTGCTGGAAAAAGGCGGGAAAACCTCTCATGCTGTTATTATTGCCAGATCTTTTGGTATTCCGCTGATTTTGGGAGTTAAGGAAGCCACCCGAATGATTAAAAATGGAGATCTTCTAATTGTTGATGGCAACATAGGATTAGTTCATGTGAATCCCGAAAAAAGTGTTTTGGAAAATTACAGAGAACGAATAATAGATCAATACAAGGAAAGAATGGAATTGAGAGATATTCTTCACCTTGAAACCAGAACATCTGATGGGAGAAGAATAAAACTTTTTGCAAACATAGGAAATTTGGAGGAGCTTGACATCGCTTTAAAGAATAACGCAGAGGGAATAGGACTTATGAGAACAGAAATTCTATTCATGAATAGAGAAAAGCCACCATCTGAAGAAGAGCAGTTCAAGTTCTATAGGACTGTTTTGGAAAGAATGAGGGGTAAGCCTGTTATAATAAGAACCCTGGACGTTGGCGGAGATAAGATAATACCTTATTTGTATGCAGAGATAGGAAAAGAAGAAAATCCCTTTCTTGGATATCGATCCATAAGATTGTGTTTGAACAGAAAAGATATTTTTAAAACACAGCTGAGAGCTCTTTTAAGAGCTTCTATTTATGGAAATCTAAAGATTATGTTTCCAATGATAAGTTGTGAAGAGGAAGTTTTAAAAGCAAAAACCATATTGGAAGAGTGTAAAGAAGAATTGCGAAAGGAAGGAATATCTTTCGATAGGAATGTAAAGGTTGGAATAATGGTAGAAACTCCAGCGGCTGCTCTCATATCTGATATCCTTGCAAAAGAAGTTGACTTCTTCAGTATTGGTACAAATGATCTAATTCAATACACTCTGGCAGTCGATAGAACAAATGAATCTGTCTCCTACTTGTACAATCCATCTCACCCTGCTATTTTACGACTCATCAAAATGACGATTGAGAATGCCCATAAAAATGGTATCGAGGTTGGTGTGTGTGGTGAAGTTGCTTCAGATGAGAATTTTGTTCCTAAATTAATTAAATTAGGAGTAGATGAGTTGAGTGTAAATCCTTCTAAAATACTTGTGATAAAAAAGAAAGTTCTTCAAACAAAATCTAATGAAGATATCATCAACATGTAGCTCATGAAAAAGCCCGCCGGGTGGCGGGCTCTTTATTTCTTCAGGTTCTCCAAATACTTTTTCCAGTCTTCCATGAACCTTTCTATTCCAAGATCCGTCATTGGGTGTTTGAAGAGTCTCTCCAGCACGGCAAATGGTATTGTCACGATATCCACACCCATGAGTGCCGCCTCCACAACATGCATCGGATGTCTGATGCTTGCGGCGATGATCTCGGTTTCGAAACCGTAGTTGTTGTAGATCTCGACGATTTCCCCAAGCATCCTCATCCCGTCGTTTGAAAGATCGTCCATCCTTCCAACGAAGGGGCTCACGTAAGTTGCTCCCGCTTTCGCGGCCAGAATAGCCTGGGCTGGGCTGAACACGAGTGTCACGTTTGTCTTTATACCCTCTGCAGAGAGAGTCTTCACCGCTTTGATGCCATCGGGTGTCATTGGTATCTTGATCACCACGTATTCGCTGATCTGAGCGAGTTCTCTCGCCTCTCTCACCATGCCTTCGTAGTCGAGAGACACAACCTCCGCAGAAACGGGACCTTTCACCAGATCGCAGATCTCTTTCACTCTCTGTTTGAACTCTGCTCCTTCCTTTGAAATCAGTGTTGGATTCGTCGTTACTCCATCCACGATACCCCATTCAACACCTTTTTTGATCTCTTCTAAGTTTGCTGTGTCCAGAAAGATCTTCATCGTTTCACCTCCCAGAAGCTATTCTCTCTTATTTTCTTTAAGAGCTCGATAGGAGTTTTTGAAAATCTCTGTTAGTCTTTGGTTGATAAGAAGTTAACTCAACGTTCCTGATTTGATAGAAACATTTCAACTTCATCTAACACCGGCATAGCATCTACACCGCCTACTCTTGTGATAACGATAGCGGCGACGGCGTTGGCGAACTTTCCTATCTCGACAGCGTCTTCGATCGTTTCAGGTGTTTTCTCCAGATACTTGTGTATCACAGCGGCTGTGAACGAGTCTCCGCACCCCGTGGCATCCACAGGTTTTACTTTGAAAGAAGGAACCATACGTTTTTCTCCTTTGAACTTCACAAGACATCCCCTTTCTCCCATGGTCACAAAAAGCAGGCCGTTTTCCTTGATCGGAATTTTGTCAACGGCCGTTTCTAAATCTTCCTGGAAGATGTATTCCAGATCCTTGTCGCTGAGTTTTACGATATCTACCTTCGAAGAGATCTCGAGAAAGTCCTTCACGAAGGTGTTTCTGTCTTCTATCAGTGAGGGTCTCACGTTCGGATCGTAAGAGACGGGCTTCCCTTCTTCCAAAAACGTTTCCA
>Ga0071330_1067225_pt2 | contig 45394 bp, 44 predicted proteins | sample GBScel77sediment_FD_63802 | JGI IMG/M metagenome (GOLD analysis project Ga0071330, IMG submission 63802) | Hot spring sediment microbial communities from Great Boiling Spring, Nevada - Cellulolytic enrichment Sediment 77C v2 (version 2) | ecosystem: Environmental > Aquatic > Thermal springs >...
CCAGATGTTTCAGGAAACTCTCCTTATTGGTTATCGTATTAGGAGTGAAGGCCTTTACGTTCTTCCAATCGATGAGCTTTTCCACCTCCGATTGGGATTTATAGGCCAATTGGACCTTTCCGGAGGCTGAAGCATAAGCCGGAATCCGCCACCCGGCCCTACAAGCTACTTTCACCACCTGATCCGCTTCTATGACGTCAAGATAAACTATCCATTGATCCCTTAGAACTGCAAGCCCCACATTTTCGTTGGTCTTTCTGACAATTTCCTCGAGGATCGGCCTTATTTGTTTCAAAAGGTTACTCTGTTTTAAATAATTTTGAGCAAGTTCAACTATCTTAAGCCCCAAACGATAGTTTTCGGTTTCCTTGTTTTGTTCCACGTAACCCCGAGTCTCAAGAGTAGCCAAAAGCCGGAAGATGTTGTTCTTATGAAGATTAAGCCTACGACTCAATTCACTTACCCCAAGCTCATCCCCCTCTTTCCCAAGTTCCTCCAAAACGGCCAAAGCATGAGCCACTGACTTTATGGTATAACTTACTTTCTCGCGTCTTCCCATCTCTCCCTCCTATTAATATAACGTTATATACATTAGTTAAAAATATTTATTGTATCCCACCAATTCAAGCAAAATCTTTAAAAAAATCACCTAACATTGTTTGCCAAGTTTAAAAACCAAACTCTTATTTTTTGATAATACAAAACTTAATTTCGTGCAATAGGGAGTTTTACCTCTTGGCAAGGGGAAAAGAGTTGTGCTAAAAAGTAATGGGGTTTTTAAATAAAGAGGGAGGCATCGAATGGAGCTTTTAGAGAAGGTAAAGGATTATGCCTATCGGAAGGCCATTGAGCAGATCGTTTCGCTTTTGAGGAAGGTGGATGACCAGAAGATTTTGCAGATGCTTTCCATAGCCAAGATGTTAACCGGGGATCCCGAAGTAAAGAGAGCTATAGAGGGTATAAAAAGGTTTATTCAGGGCGATCATCCGGCCAAGCAATTGATTTATCGCATAGTTAACTATCTCTCTTATGAAAATTGCGTGAAAATCTTTTGGACTCTTTTTAACAACGGTTGGTTTATAGGGGGTAAGAAGAGGGATGCCTTTGAGAAGGAGAACGGCTTCAGGCCTCCTTTTGTTCTTATCTTGAGCCCTACCATGAGGTGTAATCTGCGTTGTAAGGGTTGTTACACGCTCGGTTATGGTCGCCAGTACGAGCTCGAGTACGAACTGGTGGACAGGATCCTTCGGGAGTGTGAGGAGTTAGGCATTTACTTTGTTACGATCCTTGGAGGAGAGCCCCTTTTGTATCCGCATTTGTTCAGGATGATGGAAGAACATTCGGACATATTTTTCCAGGTTTATACCAATGGGACTTTGGTTAACAAAGAGGTTGCCAAGAGGTTTTCCGAGCTTGGAAACGTGCTTGTGGTGATAAGTGTTGAAGGTGATGAAGAAGAGACGGACAGTTGGCGAGGAAAAGGCGTTTACAAGAGGATCCTTCAGGCTTTTGATCACTTGAGGGATGAGAGGGTTCTGATCGGGACTTCTTCGACGGTGACCCGTTATAATGTTGAGAAGGTCTCCTCTTTCGAATGGATTGATCAGATGATCGAGCTTGGGTCTTTCTTGCAGAATTATTTCTTATATATTCCCGTTAACGGAAAAGCTGATTTTGACCTTATGGTTACCCCTAAACAAAGGGATCTTTTACGAAGAAGGGTGATTGCCATAAGGAACACGAGGCCAATTTTTATCATGGATTTCTGGAACGATGGTCCGTATGTGGGAGGGTGTATAGCTGCGGGTAGACGTTATTTTCACATTAATGCCAAAGGAGATGTTGAGCCGTGTGTTTATACCCATATTGCAGTAGACAACATACGTAACACCACTATAGCTCAGGCTTTAAACAGCAAATTGTTCCGCGCCATAAGGGCAAGACAGCCTCATAATCCCAATCATCTTAGGCCTTGTATGATCATAGATAACCCTCACATTTTGAGGGAGATCATAAAAGAAACTAGTCCTTATTTCACCCATCCGGGGGCGGAGGAGATTTATACCGAAAAGGCACAGCTTATGGATGAGTATGCGGCCCAATGGGGTGAATACGCGGATAATATATGGGCTACTGAGTATAAGGATGGTAAGCGTATAGTCGATTACCTGCCCGAAGGAGAAGACGTTCGTCCCTCTTTTTGTGCCCAAGTGGGCGCTATTCAGTGAAGGTCCTTTTAATCCATCCTCACTCAAAGGCATTGGGGTTCGGGGATATGATAAGGGCCGAACCCCTGGGCCTCGAATCGATTGCCGGTAATTTAAGAGAACATTTGGTAAAGATACTTGACTTAAGGATAGAAGGAAGAAGAGGGCTTGAGAAGGCGCTTTCTTCTTTTAGGCCGGAGGTGGTGGGTATAAGTTGCCTTTGGACCTGTGATCACGTGAGGGTTCAGGAGTTAGCCCTTTTTATTAAAAAGAAATTACCCAAAAGTTTCCTCCTAATAGGAGGAGTCCATGCTTCTCTTTGCTACGAGCAATTTAAAGAGCCAATAGATGCCGTGATCGTAGGGGAGGGAGAAGAGACCCTTAGGGAGCTTCTCGAGGCTATCGAATCGGGTAAGGACGGGCCTTTGCCCGGAGTATTTAGACCTTCTGATCCAAAAAATTTTCGCCCAAGGGGATTCATAGAGAACCTTGACGATTTACCCTTTCCCTTAAGAGTCAGATATAAAGGAGTAGGCTATCACCTTGGATTTCAACGGCCTTTAGGCCTTGTTGAAGCATCAAGAGGCTGTCCATTTCGGTGTTCCTTTTGTGCGGTTTGGCAATTTTTCAAGGGCACTTATAGGGTCAAAAGCCCAGAAAGGGTCGTAGAAGAGCTTTTAAACCTTAGCGATCCTTTTGTGCTCTTTGTGGACGATAATTTTTTGGCCGATCCTGAAAGGAGTATGGAGATCGCTTTTTTGATTAGAAGGAAAAGCCTTAAAAAGTATTATACCTTTCAAGCGAGAAGCGATTCTATTGTGAAGCATAAGGATCTACTTAAACTGTGGAAAGAAATAGGTCTTAAAGCGGTCTTTGTGGGATTTGAAGGCATAAGCGATGAGGAACTGTTAAGGCTTAATAAACGATTACGGGTTTCTACAAATGATCAAGCCATAAAGGTCCTCGAGGAACTTGGGATAGACCTTTGGGCTTCCTTTATAGTGGAGCCCTCTTTTAATCTTGAAGAATTTAAAAACCTTAGGACCTACGTAAGGTCTCGATCGATAAAAAACGCCTCTTTCTCAGTTCTGACTCCTCTTCCGGGTACAAGGCTTTTTGAAGAACTGAAGGAAAAGATTATTTCGAATAATTACGAACTGTTTGACATTGCCCATTCCGTATTGCCAACTGCCCTTTCCTTGGAGAAGTTTTATGAGGAGTTCTGTTCCCTTTATCAAGAGGTTTATTCGGCAGGAGATTTGATAAAAGAGGGTTTTAGGGCTTGGATCAAAGGGTTTCCCCTTAAAGGACTTTTGAAGATGCTCCTTTCCGCAAAAAGGCTTTCATCCCCTTCCTTTTACCTTAAGGCTCACTACCTTAATACTCCTCGATCACTATCTTTTCCTTCGCCAGATCGAGCCTCTTAAAACGCCCTTTTACAGTTCTTTGTTCGCCGAAAATATTGACCATAAAGATCTTCCCATTTTCGGGTTTTATCAAGTAAACAGATTCGAGTATCAGTTCTTCCTTTCCGTCTTTCTCAACGTAAACGTTTGCCTCACACATTTATGATCTCCTTAAGCATTTGTAACAACTCTTCCACATAATGTGGAAGAGGTTCTTTTCTCAATCCTACAAGGAATACCTTTTCTTGGGTTAATGGAAGCAACAACTTGATGGCCCCGCAAGAGGCTATAGCCTCGGCCATCCTTGGGGTCACTTCCCCTAACATGGAATTGGCAAGTACTATGCTTAAAGGGCCTATTACTATGTCGGCCTCTTTAACCGTATGAATAATCGCATTCTCTCCCGTTGCCCCCTTGTTAGCCCTGGCTTTCATCATGGCCATTGTAGCAGCTGCGTTTGTGCCAAGAGCCACTATCTCTATCTTTTCTTCGAAATTTTCCCTTAACTTCTTCACGATGATACTTCCTATCCCTCCTCCCTGGCCATCGATAACGCAGATCCTGGGTCTTTCCTTCACTTTAGGACCTCCTTTTTTGAATCACACCTCTCATGGGAACGAAAACTACCCCTCCAAGGTCTTCCACTTCAAGCTCCTTTCCCTTCTTTTTTACGAGGATTAGGTCTTGATGATAAGGCATCTCCCCTAAGGGGAGGACCATTCTTCCACCGTCTTTTAGTTGATCGATTAATGGTTCAGGTATCCGAGGGGCAGCACAAGTTATAATTATCCGATCAAAGGGGGCCTCTTCGGATAACCCGAAAAACCCATCTCCTACGATCACATGGATGTTATCATAACCCAACTGTTCCAAAAGCTTCTTGGCTCTTTCCGCAAGGCTTTTTTCAAGCTCTATCGAAAAAACTTCCTTGGCCAACTCCCCTAAAATAGCCGCTTGATAGCCGGAACCAGTCCCTACCTCGAGTACCTTTTCGTCGCCTTTTAAATCCAAAGCTTGAGTCATCAAGGCGATTATATAAGGTTGAGAAATTGTCTGACCTTCTCCTATTGGAAGGGGACGATCTTCGTATGAGAATTCCCGGTATTCTAAAGGCACAAACAAATGCCTTGGTACTTTCCTCATCGCTTCAAGGACCCTCGGGTCTTTTATACCACGGGCCTCGATTTGATATCTTACCATGGCCTCTCTCTCTTCGCGAAATGGGTCATTTTTAGGGTCAAACTTTAAGGGCATTCCTTCCTTCCATTGGTTTTTGGTAAGAGATACTCTGAATTTACATTGGAAAGCGCATGAAAGGCATTCCCCTTAGTATTGGGATCCCTTTTGAAAATCTGATTGAGCCATTCTTTAACCTGAGCCCTTCGGGTATGGCCTCTTGTAGGGCAAGGATCATGAATGACCGGAAGGCTGTGCAATCGGGAGAAAGCTTCAATCTTTTCCTCATCCACTAAGCATAAAGGCCTTATGATGGTGAGCTTTCCTTTGAATAATTCCTGCTTTGGGACCATTGTGCTTATCTCACCAGAATAAAGTACATTAAGGAAGAAAGTTACCAACAAATCGTCCTTATTATGTCCCAAGGCGATTTTGTTGCAACCAAACTCGGAAGCAGTTTCAAAAAGGACTTTTCGCCTCATACGGGAACATAAAAAACAGGGGGTTTCGTTTGAACTGGAATTGTGGCTCTTAGGGCCGATTTGTGTTCTTTTGATAAGTAATTTTAAGCCTAAGGACTCCACAAAAGCTTTTAATTCCTCCTCGGGAAACGGGCCGAAACCGAGGTCCACTAATAAGGGAAAGAGTTCGTATTTTATAGGCACCATCTTTTCTCTTTCGGCTAAAATTTTTAACATAGTCAAACTGTCTTTCCCTCCGGAAACCCCTACCAAGACCCTATCTCCGTCTTGAAGCAGACCATATTCACAGATGGCTTTACCCACAAGCCTTCTCACTCTTTTCTCTATAAGGTTCTTCATCTTTCTTTAGCCCCTTTAAAGGACATAACTCACATTTAGGAATTGGTCTACAATAATTTTTCCCTAATGCTACCAAAAGGGCATGATATTCCTTGAAAAGCTCCACCTTATGAGGTAAAGCGTCCATAAAAAGGCGCTGAAGGTGATGATAATTGGCTTTCTCTTCCACAAGTCCATGTCTCGAAAGAATCCTACTCGTGTAAGCATCTACTACAAAGATGGCCTTATCACACGCATAAAGCAAGATGCTATCACATGTCTCAGGTCCAATTCCATTTATGGATAGGAGCTTGGGCCTCAATTCTTCGAGTGGTACCTCCTTCATTCGATCGATACTCCCTGAGAATTCCCGGATTAAAAACAGGCTTGCTTCTTTTAACCTTTTGGCTTTTTGTTTGAAGAATCCAGCAGGCTTTATAAGCTCCTGAAGCTTTTCTTCCGAAAGTGAGGCTATCACAAAAGGATCAAGCGCTCCACACTTTTTGAGGTTTTCGATGGCCTTTTCGACGTTTTTCCAAGCGGTATTTTGAGTCAAAATGGCTCCCACAAATACCTCAAAAGGACTCTCCGCAGGCCACCACCCTTGAGGGCCGAAACGTTCAAAAAGCCTTTGAAAGATCTCCTCAAGAATCGGTTTAAGGTTCACGCTTTTTAAAACTACCATAAGGGAGGGTGATTTTTCTATCCAACAAATAAGGAGTAAAATAATGACCTAGGAGGAAACGGAATGGTTCATTTAAGCTTTTGTAGGCTTTGTGATGGCAGATGTGGCCTAAAGGTCGAAGTTGAAGGTGGAAAGGTCAAAGGGGTTAAGCCCGATCCTCAAGCCCCTTTTGGAAGGGGAGGGGCTTGTAAAAAGGCGAAGGCTTGGCCTTGGATCAATAATCATCCTCATAGGCTAAGAAAGCCCTTAGTTAGAAAAGGCGAAAGAGGCGAAGGTAAATGGAGTGAGGCTTCGTGGGGAGAAGCCCTTGATTTAATCGTTGAAAAACTCCTAGAAGTTAAAAATCGTTTTGGTCCACAAAGCATAAGCCTTTGCGTGGGGCATCCCAAAGGACTTGAAGGAGCTATGAGTCAAAGGTTTGCCCGAGCTTTTGGGACGCCGAATGTGGTAAGTTCAAGTCACATATGTCATTTTCCTGGGGATACGGCCTCAAGGTTGGTATTAGGAGGAACCCTCATAGTGGATCCCCAAGGGCTTCCAAAGACTATTGTGTTTTGGGGTAACAACTTTTTGGAGACAAGATATGGGTCTTTAAGTTATCCGCAACTTACTAAAGCCATTAAAGAAGGGGCTAAACTTGTGGTCATCGATCCACGGGAAAATGGCCTTTCAAAGAGGGCAGATCTTTGGATAAGGGTGAGACCCGGTGGTGATTGGGCTCTTGTTTTGGGGGTTCTTAAGGTAATTGTGGAAGAAAAGCTTTATGATGAAGATTTTGTTCGTTTGTGGACAAACGGCTTTGATGAACTCCGAGCCTTTCTCGGAGCGAAGACTTATGAGGAACTTTGCCAGCTGAGTTGGGTTCAAGAAGAGGAGATGAGGGCCTTAGGAAGGCTATGCGCTCAAGGTCCTACAGTTATTCAGTGGGGGAACGCTTTGGATCATACGCCTTCAAGCTTATCCCTTTTTCAAGCCTTGGTGGTCCTTAAGGCCATCTTGGGTAACATAGACCAAAAGGGTGGAGAGTTCGTAACCTGGGAGAAACCGCCCTTAAAGCCTTTTAGCGAATTTGCGCTTTTGGACTTAAAGCTTCCCCCTAAGGTCGACAGTGAGTTTTACTTATTGAGAAGAAACATCGCACGACAATCCTTCCTTAAGGCCGTCCTGGAAGAGGATCCTTACCCTATAAAGGGAGCCCTTGTATTCGGTTCAAATCCCCTTCTGACTTACCCTGAGGCTAAAAGGACAAAATTGGCATTGGAAAAGCTCGAGTTTCTAGTAGTAGCTGACCTGTTCATGACCCCCTCAGCCGCTTTGGCTGATGTGGTTTTGCCCGTTACGGCCAATTTTGAGTTCGAAGAAATAGCTCCTTATCCCCCTTATGATGGGTACAGTTTGGCTTATCCCAAATTGGTCGAACCTCAAGGGGAGGCTTGGCCTGATTACAAAATATTGAACGAGCTTGGGAGAAGGTTAAACCCGCAGATGTTTTTTGAGAATGAAAGGGCCCTTTTAAATCACTTGCTTGAGCCAAGTGGGTTGACCTTTGAAGAGTTCGTAAAAATAAGAGGATTTCAAATAAAAGTGGGAGAAAAAGGTTATGAAAAGAGAGGTTTTGCCACTTCTTCAGGCAAAGCCGAAATAAGCCCTAAAAATTGGTCCTTTTTTGAACCCTTATCTCCTTCCGAAGAATTTCCGCTACTTATGACAAGCAAAAAGGAATTTCCTTATCTTCACTCGGAAGGAAGACAGATAAAGCCCCTGCGAGAGCTTTCCCCTTGGCCTGAAGTGGAGATCCATCCCGAGACCGCAAGAAGCCTTGATCTTAAAGAGGGCGAATGGGTTTGGGTGGAGAGTCCCCAAGGACGGATAAAGCAGAAATTGCGTTTTAATAATTCCCTTGACCCTAGGGTCATTTACGTGGCTTATGGATGGTGGTTTCCCGAAAGGAGCGAGACCGAACTTTACGGTTGGGATGAGTCAAACCTCAATTGCCTTACCTCTTCAAGTCCCCCTTATGAACCCACTTTGGGGTCGCTTACTTTGAGGGGAATTCCTTGTAAGGTCTATAAGGCCTGAGGTTGACTTTTGGTGATTTAAGGTTATAGTAAAGAAAATGGCCGTTGTTGATGAAATCAAGCAACACATGACAAAGGCCTTAAAGGAGGGCCAAAGAGAAAGGGTTTCTATTTTAAGGTTTGCTCTTTCAGTACTTTATAACAAGGAGAAGGAACTCGGAAGGCCGTTAAAGGATGAAGAGGCTTATAGTGTAATTCGGGGCTTAATAAAAAAGGGGAAAGAAGCAGCCGAACAGTTTCGGCAAGGTAAAAGGGAGGATCTGGCTCAAAAGGAAGAGGAGGAGATTAGGATACTGGAGAGCTTTTTGCCCAAGCCCTTAAGCGAAGAGGAACTGGAGAGGATGATCCTTGAGGCTGTAAAGGAAGTGGGGGCAAAAGGGCCTAAGGATCACGGAAAAATCATGAAGCTTATGGTAGCTCGTGTTGCCGGGAGAATAGAGAGCGAGGTTTTAAACCATAAGGTTCGAAAGATTTTAGAAAGCCTTTCATCTTAAAGCCTTGTCCAATGAACGAAAAGACCCTTCAAGCCCTCCAATATGATGAGGTGTTGAGGATTTTGCAATCGCTTGTGACAAGCCCTCTTGGGCAGGAAGCAGTCCAAGAGCTTAAGCCCTCGGACGATCCCCGATTGATAGAAGGGCTTTTAGAAGAGACTTCCGAGATGAAGGCCTTCATTGAAGAAAAGGGAGGTCTTCCCCTGGGATTTCCCGACATCGGTTCGATCCTTCTTAAGGCCCAAAGAGGGTCGATCCTTGAGGGAAACGAACTAAGGCTTGTTTCAGAATCCATAAAGGCCTCCCGATCCCTCAAAGAGGCTTTTTCAAAGCTTGATCATAGGTATAGTAAACTCAAAGTCCTTTCAGAGCGTTTGAAAGTTCCCCTTGTGGTGGAAAAGGAGATAGATAAGGCCATAACCCCAAAAGGGGAAATAAGGGATGATGCCTCTGAGGCTTTAGTAGAGATCCGTTTTAAGATCTCGAAGACTCGGAAGAAACTTCTCGATGGCCTTAAGATCTGGGTTGAAAAGGGGATAAGGGAGGGGATTTTGGGATCCGATATTATAACCGAAAGAAACGGACGATATGTGGTGCTTTTACGCTCTTCAAGTAAAGGAAAAACAAAAGGTATAGTTCATGGACTTTCCAGCTCTGGGGCGAGCCTTTATTTTGAACCTATTGAGGTGGTGGAACTTAATAACGAGCTTGAGATTTTAAAGCAGCAGGAAGAACAAGAGATAGAAAGGATTCTACGAAGGTTGAGCCTTTTAGTTGGAGAATATGCTCGAGTTTTGAAGGAAGACCTTGAGGTTCAGAAAAAGGTGGATCTTCTTTACGGAAAGGCTCAGCTTTCCATTTTACTTAAAGGCATAAAGCCGGAGATAAATCCCAAAGGAGGAGTGAGGCTTTTTGGGGCGAGACATCCCCTTTTGGAGCTAAGAGGGAAGAAAGTAGTTCCAGTGGACCTTTTGCTCGAACCTACACGGAAGATCCTTATTTTGAGTGGGGCTAACGCCGGTGGTAAAACGGTGGCCTTGAAGACCCTTGGGTTATTGACCTTGATGGCCCAATCGGGGTTGCTTATACCGGTTAAGGAAGGGAGTCACATTCCAATTTTCAAAAAGGTTTTCGCTTATATAGGTGATGAACAAGACCTGTCGCAGGATTTAAGCACCTTTTCCTCTTTTCTCAATTGGTTAAAGGGGGTTCTTCCCGAGACAGATGCTGAAACCCTTTTACTTATTGACGAGATGGGTTCGGGAACGGATCAAGTGGAGGGTCCGTCATTTTCCATGGCCATTTTGGACGAAATAAGGCGGAAAGGAGGGTATGCCCTTGTTACGACCCATCTTGACCCTCTGAAGGCTTACGGTTTTGTGACCCCAGGGGTGAGGAACGCCTCTGTTGGTTTTGATGAAAAAAACCTTACTCCTACCTATCAGATCCTTTACGATACCGTAGGTCGTAGCTTTACTTTTTTCATTGCCCGAAAGTGGGATCTGCCCGCAAAGTTATTGGAAGATGCGGAGTTTTACAAAAAGAATCTCGAAGGGTGGGGTAAGGGGATTTTGGAGGAGCTAAGCCGTTTAAAGGAGCAATTTTCCCTTGAGCTTCAACACTCAAAGAAGCTTCGGGAGGAACTGGAAAAGGAGAAAATGAATTTAAAGGAGCTGTGGGGGTTTTTGAAGGCTCAAAGAAGGGAAATTTTAAGAAGGGTAGAAGAACGGGGTAGAAGGCTTCTTTTTGAACTTGAAGAAAAGATCAAGGAGATGAGAAAGGAGTTGGAAAAAGCCGACAAGAAAAAGGTCTTCGAGCTTTCTCAGGAGTTGAAAAAACTGAAAGAGAAAATCACGCAGCTTGCTCCCAAGGAGGCTTTAAAAAAGGGGGATTTCCCTCAAGATTTAAAAGAAGGCGATTGGGCCTTGATAAAGAGCCTTGGGGCAAAAGGGCAAGTTTTAAAATTAAATGGGGAGAGTGCGGAGCTCATAGTGGGGGGAATGAGGGTTAAGGCCTCTTTAGAAGATCTTTTACCAATGAAGGTGGAAGAGGGGGTTAAGCTGGAGGGGGTTTCAATTGAGGCTCAGACTTATGGGATTCCTGAGATTAACGTAAGGGGTTTGAGGGTGGAGGAAGCCTTAAAGAGAGTGGAGAAGCTTCTTGATGAGGCCCTTATAAGGGGATGGGATCATATCGAGATAATCCATGGGATAGGAACTGGTGCCTTAAGGCGGGCCATAAGGGATTACTTCAGGGGTATGCCTTATGTTAAGGCCATAAAGTCTGCTCCTCGGGAAAAGGGCGGAGAAGGTGTGACGATTGTGGAGTTGAGATGATAAGGCGGGAGATAATCGAAAGGGTCAGGGAAAGGGCGGATATAGTGGAGGTCATTTCCAGTTATATCCCCCTCAAACCCGCAGGTAAAAATTACCGGGCCCTCTGCCCCTTTCATAAAGAGAAGACGCCTTCCTTTATGGTCAGCCCAGAGAAAGGACTTTTCCATTGTTTTGGTTGTGGGGCCGGAGGGAATGTCTTTACCTTTTTAATGCGATACGAAGGGATAAGTTTTTATGAGGCCGTTAAAAGCTTAGCCGAGCGGTATGGAATCCCTATAGAGGAAGTAGAAGGGGTTCGAGAAAAATTCGAACCCTATTTTGAGATTAATCGAGTGGCAAATGAAATATTCCGAATGAAGTTGCTTCATCCCCGAGAGGGAAAAATTGCAAGGGATTATCTGTTGAGGAGGGGTGTTCTTCCTAAGACGTGGGAGCTTTATGGTCTTGGGTATGCTCCTGATCAATGGGACTTTTTAAGCAGATTTTTCGAACAAAAAGGAAAGGATCTTCTTTTGGTGGAAGAATTGGGATTGATCATAAGAGGAACCAAAACTTATTACGACCGCTTTAGAAATAGGATAATTTTCCCCATCGAAGACACAAGGAGTAGGATCCTCGGTTTTGGGGGAAGGATTCTTGGAGAAGGAGAACCTAAGTACCTCAATTCACCCGATTCCTCCATCTTCAAGAAAGGGGAATGCCTATATGGTTTGAAACAAGCGAGGGATCACATCATCGAAAAAAGGGAGGCGGTCATAGTAGAGGGGTATTTTGACGTGATCTCCTTGGCGCAGAGCGGTCTGAGAAACGTGGTGGCTCCTCTAGGAACTGCCCTAACTGAACCCCAACTTAGGATGTTAAAGCCCTTAGTGCAAAGGGTGTTGTTGCTTTTTGATGGCGATCAGGCTGGAAGAAAAGCAGCCATGAGGGCGGTTGAGCTTTTGGTCCAAGAGGGGATGGAAGGTGATATAGTGATTCTTCCCGAAAATGAGGATCCCGATACTTTCATCAAAAGCCATTCGGTGGAGGATTTGTTAAGGTTAAGAAAAGGCGGGCTTGAATTTTATTGCGAACAGGTAATAAATAATTACGAAATTAAAAAGCCAGAGGGCAAATTTAAAGCGGCCCAAGCTTTTTTGGAATTTTTGAACAAGGTGGAAGATCCTTTGAAAAAAAAGATCTATGGAGAATATATTTCTTCCCTTTTGGGAATTGAGCCGGATCTGCTTTTAGTGAGATTGAGAACTAGTGTGAACCGGAATTTGGAAAGAAGAAGGGGATTTCTTTCCGCCGAAGAGGTTCTTGTGGCTTTGGCTATGCAGTACGAAGAGGTTCTAAAGTGGCTTGAAGAAGAGGACATCTTAAAGGAGTTTTCATCTGAGATTTTAAGGGATATTTTAAAAGAAGCCCTCGAGGCGAAAAAAAGAGGAGGAGACCCCTCAGTGGAAATACCCGTTATGCTTCAAGAAAGAGCGGTAGGAGGTGGCATATTTTCCTTTCTCCTCAGTGAAGAGCTTGAGGATCCTCAAAAAATTTTCCGGGATTGCGTTAAGCGTATAAGGCTTAGGGCTTTGAGGAAAAGGAGAGAACGCCTTTTGGAAGAGATAGTGGAAGCGGAAAGAAGAGGCGATGAGGAAAAGCTAAAGATACTCCTTTTGGAGCAACAGGCCTTTCTCAAACAAGAGCGAGCCCTTCTTGAAAGTTTGAAATAAATCCATAAGAGGAGGCTGGGATAAATGGTAGACGAAGAATATACGGTGGAGAAGAAAATAGACAGCCTTGAGGATGTGCTTTCGGCGCTTGAAGAGGTGGATGTACTTGAGGAAAGGTTTATTGAGACCAAGCAATCCTTAGAAGAGCCTCTCACGGGTCATTTAGAAGAAACGGAATTTGTCCATTCAAGTGATCCTCTAAGGCTTTACCTTAAAGAGATGGGCAAGGTCTCCCTTTTGACGCGGGAAGGAGAGGTGATGCTCGCCAAACAAATTGAGGAGGGTAAAAGGGAGATCTTGCGGGTTATCTTGAATTGTCCTTTGACCGTTGATGAGGTCCTCAAACTGGGGGATGCATTGAGAGAGAACCGGATAAGCGTAAAGGATGTTTCAAACGCTCTGGATGAAGACGACTTCAGTGAGGAAGAAGAGGTTTATAAGGAAAGGATCCTGAAGATCATTGATAAGATAAAGGAACTTAAAGAAGAAATAGCACACCTTCGAGCTCAACCCGAAATTCCACAAGAGGAGCTGAAGAAAAGAGAAGAAGAGATGGTCTCACTTTTGTCACAGGTGAACCTCAAGGAATCACAGATTCAAGCAATGGTAGGTAAACTGAGGGAACTTTTGGATAAGATCGAACAGATGGAGGCCGAGATAGAAAAGATAAGCGAAAGGTTAGGCGCCAGGCCCCAAGAACTTGAGGACTTTTTTACCTTCATAAAAAAACACCCGGCTAAAAAGAAGGCCCTTTTCCTGGAACGGAACTTAAATGAGGAGGAGTTTTTACAATTAGAAAGGGCATATAAACTGCTTTCGGCGCGTATCGAGAAGTTTTTGTCTCAACATTCAATAACCGCTGAGCAGCTGAGAAAGGCCATAGAAGACATAGAAAAAGGAGAGAAGAAAGCAAAAGAAGCAAAGGATCAACTAATTAAGGCTAATTTGAGATTAGTGGTGAGTATTGCCAAGAAGTACATTAATAGGGGGCTCGGGTTTTTGGATCTGATTCAAGAAGGTAATATCGGACTTATGAAAGCAGTTGACAAATTCGAATATAGCCGCGGTTACAAGTTCTCCACCTATGCCACCTGGTGGATCCGGCAGGCTATAACGAGAGCCATCGCCGATCAAGCTCGTACAATAAGGATTCCGGTTCACATGATAGAAACGATAAATAAATTGGTAAGAACCACAAGACAATTGGTTCAGGAACTTGGAAGAGAACCTACGCCAGAGGAGATAGCCTCAAAGATGGAGATTCCCGTGGAGAAGGTCATTAGGATATTAAAGATAGCGAAAGAACCCATATCGCTTGAAACCCCATTGGGAGACGATGAGGATACCCGTTTAAGGGATTTCATCGAGGATAAGAAGACCCTTGGTCCACTTGATGCGGTTATTTACAAGACCATGAGCGAACAGATTAGACAAGTCCTTTCCACCTTGACCGAAAGGGAAGAGAAGGTCTTGAGGATGAGGTTTGGCATAGAGGAAAAGTACGACCATACCCTTGAAGAGGTAGGGAAGGTATTTAAGGTAACCAGGGAGAGGATAAGACAGATAGAGGCCAAGGCCTTAAAGAAACTTCGTCATCCTTCGCGGGCTAAAAAGCTCAAGAGTTTTTTGGAATAATTTCTTTAAGCTTTTCTAAAGCTTCCGAGAGGGGTATCTCCTGTTGAGTTCCTTTTTTCATATTTCGAAGGATGAACTTCCCTTGTTTAAGTTCATCTTCACCCAAAATCAACACAAACGGGATGGATAGTTTATCGGCCCGCCTTAATTGGGCCTTTAAACTCTTATCTTCGTACTCCATCCAAACCGATATGCCTTCTTTCTTTAGTTTCCATCCTAAATGAAAGGCCACTTTTCTTGGTTCCTCTCCAAGTGAAGCGATGAAAAGCTTTACCGGGAAGTCAAGCTCTTTGCGAGGGAGAAGAAGAAGCAATCTCTCCATCCCTATGGCAAAACCTATTCCCGGTATATCCGGGCCACCGAGTTCCTTCACCAAACCGTCGTATCTTCCACCTGCGGCTACCGCGTTTTGTGCTCCGAGTCCCTGGGCTATGACCTCAAATACAGTTCGGGTGTAATAATCAAGGCCTCTGACCAAAAACCGATTTACCTGATAAGGGATTTTTATCTCTTCCAATAATTCCATCACCTTCTCAAAGTGGGATTTACAACTTTCGCAAAGAAAACCTTTAAGAATTGGGGCTTCCTTGAGAAGCTCTTTGCAACTCTGGACCTTACAATCGAAAACCCTTAAAGGGTTAAGCTCCATACGCCTTTGACAATCGGGGCAAAGTTTGTCCTCATTTTGCCGGAGGAATTTTTGTACCTCTTCTTTAAAGGGAATCCTACACCCCGGACAACCCAAACTATTCAATTCTAACCTCAGATCCTCAAGTCCTACTCTTTTTAGCAATTCCATCAATAGCCCGATTATTTCCGCATCCACCATCGGATGATCGGGGCCTAAGACTTCGGCGTCTATCTGATGGAATTGCCTAAGTCTTCCCTTTTGTGGTCTTTCATAGCGGAACATGGGGCCTATAAAATAAAGCCTTGCTTCCGGATCTTTTGCCCACAACCGATTCTCCACGTAAGCCCTTATAATGGAAGCAGTAGCTTCAGGCCTTAAGGTCACCCATTGGCCGCTTTTGTCTTGAAAGGTGTACATTTCTTTTTGAACTACATCAGTGCTTTCTCCGATGCTCCTTACAAAAAGTTCGGTCCTTTCAAGCGTAGGGATCCTTATTTCTTGAAACCCAAAACCTTCAAGCGTTCTTCTGGCTTCTTCCTCTACGAAGCGCCAAGTGGGGGTCTCTTCGGGAAGTATGTCCGAAAAACCTCTTATGGCTTTTATTTCCTTCTCCATTTTCGCCTATTTTATCCATAAAGGGTTCTTTTTAAAAACTCCCAAAAGGCCTCTTCAATTTCCATGTTCAATTTTACCCTATAAACCGGAACCTCTAAGGGAGGGAACTTCACGAAATCCTTTTCGGTTGTGACTATTGCCTCTATGCCTTTCAATTCCCTTTCTATTTCCTCTTTACTCCACTTGTGATGATCTTGCCGGATCAAGGTCTTATAGATGGAGAGTCCTTCGGTTTCCAAAAACTTTAACAACCGATAAGGGTTTCCTATTCCCAAACACAAAAGAAGCCTTTTCCCTTTCAATTGAGAGAAGGAAATGAGGCTTTTCCCTTCGAGAAGTCCCTCATAAAGGGGGTTGGCTAGAAAAATGGGCTTCCCAAAGGCTTTGAGCCTTTCCAAAAGTTTAAAACCTCTGTCGGAGCCTTCCCAGTAAGTTAGAAGAAGTAAATGGGCCCTTTTTATTGAAGAAAGGCCCTCCCTAAAAGGGCCAGATGGAAAAAGCCTTACTTTAGTTATCTCCATGTCAGAGGGGATGCAAAGGATCTCCAAATCCTTTTTAAGCTTAAGGTATTGAAACCCATCATCAAGAACTACTGCTTGAACTCCATGAAGTTCACACAAAAGCTTCCCCAATTTAAACCTGTCTATCCCTACTGCCTGTGGTATTTGGGGGAGGCTTTTGGCTAATAAGTAAGGCTCATCTCCTATGAGCTCCGGTCCCAAAAGAAGGTTTTTCTCCTCTGAAACGATTGTACCCCTTTTGGCCATTTTGCCCTTATAACCCCGGCTCAAAATACCCACTTTTAGGCCTTTTTCTTTTAACCATTGGGCTATTTTCATCACCACTGGCGTTTTTCCACTTCCCCCTACCGTAAGATTACCTACCGATATGACCTTTGTCGGGAGTTCTTTCTGTTTTAAAAGATCGAGTTTGTAAAGGAAACTTCTTCCTTTTAATGCGAAAAGGTAAAGGTAAGAAAGAGGAAGAAGTACGTCGCTTAAAAAAGGATATTCCCAAGGTGGTTTCATTTAATAAAAATCCCCACTATGGCTTCTACTGTTTCCTTTAGGGCTCTTCTGCCTTCTTTAAAAAGGAGTTCCGCTCTTTTGGCCCTTTCCCGTGAAGAAGCGGGATCCTTCAAAAGGGAAGCTAAAACTTTCCCAAGTTCCTTCGGGTCCTTTACTTGATGAGCTGCACCGATGGTCTTAAGCCTCTCAGAAAGTTCTTTAAAATTCTGAACAAAAGGCCCATAAATGGTAGGAACCCCCCAGACTAAAGGTTCAAGCAGATTGTGCCCCCCGATTTTTTTCACAAATGTACCTCCCACTACCGCCACATCCCCAAGGCCATAGAATTTCCAAAGTTCTCCTACCGTATCAAGGACCATCACCTCCCAACCGATTTGTTGCTGGGTTCTTAAACTTGTCCGGAAGCCATAATTTTCAGCTAACTCTTTCACCCCATGGGCCCTTTCTATGTGTCGAGGGGCGATGATCAATTTAAGAAGGGGAAATTCCCTTTTGAGATCCTTAAAAAGACGAAAAAGCAGATCCTCCTCTCCCTTATGGGTACTTCCGGCCACGATCACCTTATGCCCTTTTAATTCGAGTTCCCTTTTGAGGTCTTCGATTATTCCTTCAAGGGGTTCAAAGGGTTTAAGGAATTTAAGATCACCTGTCACCCTCATCTTATCCTCGGAGACCCCAAGCCTTAAAAAACGCTCCCCATCCTCTTCAGACCTTACCAGTACAAGCGTAAACGCCTCAAAGGCCTTTTTGAAGAAAAACCTAAAGGGATAAAGCCTTCGAAAAGACCTTTCAGAGAGCCTTCCATTAAAAAGTATTACCGGGACCTTCCTTCTTCTTGCCTCCTTCAAAACAGAGGGCCAAATCTCCGTTTCGCTTAAAAGCAACCCCCGAGGTTTCACTACATCGAAAAACCTTTGAACCGGGGGACCAAAGGGTATGGGAAATGGAAGGACTTGATCGACTTTACCTTCACCTATTTGTAAGCCCTGAGGGGTCATAGAGGTGAGGAGGAAAGGCCAATTTATAAGAGGCTTGAGCTCTTTTAAAAGCAATAATGTAAGCCTTACTTCCCCTACCGAAGCTCCATGGGCCCACAAAAAAGGGGCCTTTGAAAAAATATTCCCTTTTAGCCTATGATCCCATAACCCGAGCCTTTCCTTAAATCTGTAACTTAAGACTCTAAAGGGCCTTAAATTCACATTCCTTCCAAAAGGGGATGACTTTGAAGTTCATAAAGGCGCCTATATTCTTCGTTTCTTGCCATAAGCTCTTCATGGGTGCCTTCATCGATGATCCTTCCTTCTGAAAGAAGCAGGATCCTTGAGGCGTTTCTTATAGTGGAAAGCCTATGGGAGATGATAATGACGGTTCTTGATTCCATTAACCTTTCGAGCGCCTCTTGAATCTCCTTTTCGGATTCGGCGTCAACCGAAGAAGTGGCCTCATCGAGAATGAGTATAGGCGCATTTTTAACCAACGCCCTTGCGATTGTGATCCTCTGTCGTTGTCCTCCGGAAAGTTTCACGCCCTGTTCTCCAATTACCGTATCATAACCATTGGGTAGTTCCATGATAAATTGGTGGGCATTAGCTGCCTTTGAGGCCTCTATGATCTCCTCATCACTCACATCAGGCCTTCCATAGGCTATGTTGTTTTTGACCGTATCGTTAAACAGTATTATTTCCTGCGTTACTATGGCGATCTGATTCCGTAACGACTTAAGGGTAACTTTTCTTATGTCAATCCCGTCTATATAAATTGCCCCTTCAGTTACATCGTAAAACCTCAAAAGCAAATTGACCAACGTGGTTTTTCCCGCTCCTGAAGCCCCTACTATGGCTACCTTTTCCCCCTTTTTTATCCTAAAGCTTACATTCCTCAATACCCAGTCACCATCATAGCGAAAGGACACTCTGTCAAAGACAATTTCATTTTGGAAAGGCGGAAGATCTATGGCTTGAGGAGCTTCTTTTACCTCGGGTTTTTCCTCGAAAATTTCAAAGACCCTTTTTGCAGCAGCAAGTCCCTCTTGTATCTGAGCGTTAACCTTGCTTAACCCCCTCAAAGGGTCATAGAGCATGGCCAGAGCCGTCATAAAGGAGAAAAATTCTCCGGGGGTCATTCTGCCCTTTATTACGCTTAACCCACCCAGGAAGATAAAACCGGCTATTCCCAAATAACCGAGCGCTTCTATAAGAGGGGTGGATAAAGCCCTTACCCTCAGCCTTTTCATGATATATCGGAAGTATTGGTCATTGGCCTTTTTGAAGCGCTCACTTTCGTAATCCTCCATGCAGAAGGCCTTTACGATTCTTTGTCCGACTATGGTTTCTTGAAGGAAAGCGCTTAAAAAACCCATGCTTTCAAGGGATTTCCGGCTTGCCCTTCTCATCCTTTTGCTCAGGTTTAAGAAAATCCACCCTATGAAAGGGAAAAGCGAAAGGGCCAAAAGTCCCATCCAAAAATCCCGATATAAAACCACTCCTATAAGGCCCACCGCAGTGAAAGTATCTTTTATAAAACTTGTAACCGCATAAGAGACGGCCCCTTGCATAGTGTTAACGTCATTGGTCAAGCGGGACATCAAACTACCAGTGGGATTTCGATGGAAATAAGAAATGGAGAGCATTTGAAGGTGTTGGTAGAGTTTAGCTCTGATATCGGCTACAACCCTTTGACCCACGTAGTTCATAAGGTAACTTTGATAATAATCCAAAAACCCTTTGATAATTCCTAAACTCAAAACAGTTGGAGGGAGTATCTTTAACATAAAAAGGTCTTTTTTTATGAATATGTCATCAAGCACATTCTTGGTAAGAAATGCCAAAAGGGCCGTGATAGCGGAAACGCCTACCATGGCTAATCCAGCAACAAGGAGGCGTTTCCAATAAGGTTTAACGAAGCCCAAAAGCCTTTTATATAGAACGAAAGACGTATGCTTCATCTCATCAACTCTAAAGCTATCTTTGCAACCCTTTCAGGTGCACCACTTGGTAAAAGCTCTTTCAAGCGTTCTGAAACAGAGATCATCTCCCTATTTTTATTTTCGTCCAAAAGCAAATTTTTGGCTACCTCAGCTAACTTAAAGGGATTCGCTTCCCTTTGGATCAGTTCGGGAAAGACCATCTTTCCCAAAAGGAGATTTGGCAAAGCTATAAAGGGGACCTTTACCAAGGCCTTAGCAAAAAAATAAGAAAGGGGGTTTACCTTGTAAATAACCACCATCCTTTTTCCCATAAGGGCTCCTTGTAAAGTGACGGTACCAGAAGCCGCTATCAAAAGATCAGACGCAGCCATAACCTGAAGAGGATCGTTCTTTATGACCTTTATCTCTTCTTTTATTTCAAAAAAATCGTCGCTTAAACCAGGTGCAAGGGCCAAGAGAGGTTTGAGGTTTGAAAATTCCCTTTTTAAAAGCTCAATCGTTTCAACCATTACCTTTAGGTGTTTTTTTATCTCTCCCTTTCTTGAACCTGGGAAAAGCCCGATGACCTTTTCCTCGGACGTGATTCCTAAAGAGATTCTGGCTTCTTCGGGTGAAGGGGCCTTTTCTATTATCTCCCTTTGAGGATGTCCCACAAAATGAGCTTCTATTCCGTACTTTTTAAAGAATTCGACTTCAAAAGGCAAAATCACGGCAAGACTATCTACATATTCTTTTAACCTTTTGGCTCTACTCGGCCACCAGGCCCAAATTTGGGGACTAACATAATAAAGTACGGGGATCCCCCATTTCTTTAATTTTTTGGCCAAATGGAGGTTAAGACCCGGGAAATCTATCAGAATAGAGAGGTTAACTTGAAGGTTTTTTATTTCTTTCTCTATCAATCTTAAGGCCTTCCACAATTTGGGTATTTTCGGAAAGACCTCAAATAATCCCACCACTGAAAGCTCTTCCATTTTAAACAGACTTCTTAAACCAACCTTCCTTAACTCGGGGCCTCCTATCCCAAAGAAATCCAATTCGGGGTGTTTTTCCTTAAGGGAGGATACCAGTTGGGCACCGTAAAGATCGCCTGAGGCTTCACCAGCCACTATCAATATGTGTTTTTTCTTCATCCAGATGAGGCAAGCTTAGAAATCTCTAAAGCCAATCGGAGGGCCTTAAGGCCTTCTTTGGCGCTCACAGGAGGTGAGGATCCCTCTTGGATGCTTCTTACAAATGCCTCTATTTCCTCTTTTAACGCATCCTTCTTTTTACCACCTTTTTTGATGAGTCCATTCTCTTTAAAAACGAAGTTATGGTTTAAAAGATCCAAAGTTAGCTCACCTTGTTCTTTAATAAAGTGGATGTTCCTCACTTTTTGCTGAGCCACCCTACTTGAGGAAAGCCTTATCTCTACCCCTTCTTCCGTTTCGATGATCGCCTGGGCTTCGTCAATGAAAGGAGTTTTTACCCTTTTACCCCATGCCTTAAGCCTTTTGGCCTTTATTCCCACCAGATACTCCAAAAGATCAAGATCGTGGATCATCAGGTCCAATATCACATCTATGTCGAAATTTCTTTCTGTCCAAGGCGAATGCCTAATCACCTCAACCTTTTTTATATCCTTTAAGAAGTCCCAAATGCCTTCCAATGCTCCATTGAACCTTTCAAGATGACCTATTTGTAGTATCAAATTACAGTTTTTCGAAATCTCCTCAAGATGCAAAGCCTCTTCAAGATTTGAAGTCATGGGTTTCTCTAAAAGTACGTGCGTCCCATTGAGGAGGAAATCCTTGGCTATTTTATAGTGAACGGAAGTAGGAGTGGCAATACTTACGGCCTCCACTTCCCCCAAAAGTTCTCGGTAATCAAAAAATGGCCTACTTCCTACCTTCCGAGCCACCTCTTGGGCCCTTTCGGGTAAAATATCCACGACCCCCACCAGCTCCACTTGAGGCATGGAAGCAAACTTTTGAGCATGGAGCTCCCCCCATCTTCCTACCCCAATTACCGCTATCTTTATCTTTTCCTTCATCGAGTAATTCCCCTTTTGCTACCTTCGAGAAACTCCACCAGATCCTTCACCTCAGGATAGGCGAAAAGCTCGCTATTTTTGATTTCCTCTATACACCCCTTTAAAGGCTTTGAAGAACGGAAAAGTATCTTATAGGCTTTTCGAAGGGCCCTTATGACCTCATCGGAAAAGCCGTTCCTTTTGAGGTTGGTTACGTTAATGCCATATAATTTGGCCCTTATGCCTGAAGCTGTAACGTAAGGAGGTATGTCCTTGGGTACTGCCGTGGCACCCCCTATGAAGGCGAATTTACCTATTCTTACAAATTGATGTACCGCTGCCACCCCTCCTATTATAGCATGATCCCCCACAGTTACATGACCTGCAAGTTGTGCTGCGTTTGCCATTATGACGAAATCGCCAAGTTGGCAGTCATGAGCCACATGGGCATAGGCCATTATGAAGTTACTATTCCCTACTTTTGTTAAACCGCCTCCGAAACTAGTACCTCTATGAATGGTCACAAACTCCCGAATTACCGAGTTATCACCGATTATGACACGGGTCTTTTCGCCTTGATAACGGATGTGTTGAGGTGGTGTGCCTATGGATGCATGGTGGAAAATCTGGCAATTTTTACCTATGACAGTTCCTTGGTCTATTACTACATGGGACCCAATCCAAGTGTTCTCACCGATTTTAACGTCTTCCCCTATAATGGAATAGGGTCCTATCTCAACCCCTTCGGCTAATTCACAAGAGGGATGAACTATTGCCGTGGGGTGTACTTTGGGAGATTTGGGTTTATTTTCCCTGATCATGGCCATTATCTCGGCCTCAGCCACAATTTGTCCATTCGCCTTAGCTTTTCCTCGGAAAACCCATATGTTCCCTCTTCTTTTCACCGTCTCCATTTCCAAAAGCAACTGATCACCGGGTAAAACCGGCCTTCTGAATTTGGCTTCCCTTAAGGCCATGAGGTAAACCCCCTTGCCCTCCGCTTCCTCTCCCATGGATTTATAAGCCAGAATTCCCGCTGTTTGAGCCATGGCTTCGATTATCAACACACCGGGCATCAATGGATCACCTGGAAAATGGCCCGGGAAGAAGGCCTCGTTGTAAGTGATGCTTTTCAACCCCACGATTCTACGGGGAACTTCTATCTCAATCACTCGATCTACAAGCAGAAAGGGAAAGGCATGGGGTAAAATTTGCATGATCTCTTTGGTTTCCATCATCTGGATTCCTCTTTTAATTTTTCTTCAATAAGGCTTATTTTTTCCTCAAGCTCTTTTAGGGATCTCCTCAACTCCGGAAGTCTAATCAATTCAGCTGCCACCCTCATCCATCTCCCATGCGGCATCTGAGGCAGACCGCCCACCTTTTCACCGGGTTCCACATCCCTGAATATCCCCGCTTTGCCCGATACCTTGACTTCATCCCCGATTTTAACATGATCGGATATTCCCACCTGACCCCCTATGATAACACCCCTCCCGATGACTGTACTTCCTCCTATTCCCACTTGAGCCACAATGAGGCAATTCTCCCCTATCGAGACATTATGCCCTACTTGGACGAGATTATCTATTTTGGTTCCTCTTCCTATTTTGGTCCAACCAAAGGTGGCCCTATCTATTGTACAATTGGCCCCAATCTCCACATCATCCTCGATCTTAACCCCTCCTATTTGAGGGATTTTAAAAATGGCATCTCCCTCTTTAAGATACCCAAACCCATCAGAACCTATGACAGTGCCCGCGTGAATTATAACCCTTTTGCCTATGATCGTTCCTTCGTAAAGGACAACGTTAGGATAAAGGATGCTATCTTCTCCAATTTTTACCCTTGGGCCCACATAAACACCCGAATAAAGGATGACTCGATTGCCAATCTCCGCTTCATCCCCTACGTAAACAAATGGACCTATATAAACGTCTTGGCCAATCTTGGCTGAAGGGCTGATCCAACAATAAGGGGAGATGGAAGGGGAAGGAAGTTTTGGAGGATAAAACTTTTCCATAAGCTTCACGATTCCCAAGTAAGGATTGGGAAGGATTATCAAAGGTATAGGCGAGTCCACTTCTTTAAAAACTATAGCCGCCGAGGCCCGGGTGGAAGAAAGGAACTTCAAGTACTTTTCTGAGACCACAAACGTCAGATCACCTTCCTCAGCTTCCTCAATACCCTTAATGCCCCTCACCTTAATCGAAGGGTCCCCAATTAACTTCCCTCCCAAAATCTGGGCGATCTCTCCTAATGTCAGTTCCTTCATGGTTTTTTGGTGTCAAGGGCCTTTATGACTTCATTGGTTAAATCGATCTCTGGAGGGGCATAAAGGATGAAGCTTCTTTGCTTTTCCAATATGAGGGTATAGCCCTTACTTTTGCCAATATTTGCTATTATACCTTCTACTTCCTTTAGTATTTCAGCCACTGCTTTACGTTCCATTTCTTGAAGTTCTTGTTGCGAATCGCTAACAAACTGTTCGAGTTGCCTTCTCTTTTGATCGAATTGCTTTTGTTTTTCCTTTAAAGCATTTTCACTCATCAAGGAGCCTTTCTTTTCTATTTCTTCCCTTAAAGCGTTTAATTCTTGTTGCATCTGTTGAAATTGCCGATCAAGTTCTTTGCCTCTCGCTTCTATTTTCGCTTTTGCTTCTTGCCCCTTTTTGGATTCACTTAACACCCTTTGTACATCCACATAACCGATTTTAAGCTGTTGAGCGAAACTCAGAGAACATAGGGATAAAACGGAAAAAACCACTCCCCATTTTACCAGTTTCATCTCCATCCTCCTTTTAAGATTTGTTTTTTTTCAATTTTAGTACATTATGCCAACTGCGAAATCCCACACCCCCCTCTTCTCCCCCTTTTTGGGGAAGAGATTATATCCCCAGTCTATCCTTATTGGCCCTAAAGGTGAATACCATCTTATTCCCGCTCCTACCGCGTGCTTTAAAGGTGTAACGTCCTTCCATTCGTCAAATCCCTTACCCACATCGTAAAACAAGGCGAGCTTGAGTCCAAGCTCTTTGCTTAAGGGGTAGAGGAATTCGAAGTTAAACACCATCATCTTTAAGGCTCCTATTGGTTCCTTGTTCTCATCCACTGGTCCTGCCATGCCGTATTCAAAGCCCCTTATGGTCCTCAACCCTCCTACGTAAAACTTTTCACCAAGGGGTATCTTTTTCCCCCCGTACTCCTCTATGATCCCAAGTTTACTCCGGAAGTTAAAGACTAAGTCCCCTTTTATGGGTTTGAAATAACTTATTGAAAGACTTGCCCTAAGAAAATCAACATCACCACCAAGGAACCTTCCCGCGTTGGTTAAGGTTAAATCGTTGTCCCATCCTCGGGTAGGACTAAAAGGATCGTCCAGTGTCCAGTAGCTAAAACTCAACGTGGCTTTACTTGTGGTGGTTATTCCCTCGTAGGATTTAATGTACTCCGAAGCACTTTCGCTTACGTTAAATACCTTTTGTTTCTCATAACGGTAAGAAAGGCTAACGCTTAGGTGATCCGTTAACTCCTTGCCAATTACCATATCTCCTCCCCTTATTCGATAATCATAAGTGGTATATTCATAGGTTTCATTGAAAAGATCGAAACCTATCGAATAATAGGAATCCAGAAACCTTGGGTCACTAAAGCCGAGGGAAAATTCGTTCATCTTACCTCCGAGTGTGGCCCTTAAGTAGCCTCGGTAGGCCCTTCCCAAGAGGTTCTTTTCGGATACCGAGATCATTCCCACCAGGCCGTGGACCGAGCTATAACCGCCTCCGAATTGAAAGGCACCTGTTGGCATCTCTTCTACTTTCACATCCAAATCAAGCACATTGGGCCTTGCCCCCGGTACGGGATTAAAAGTCACTTCTTTAAATATGCCTAATCTTTTGATCCTCTTTTGGCTCTCCCTCATTTTAACGGTGCTATAGGTCTCGCCTTCCGAAAGCTTTATCTCCCGCCTTATGACCTTGTCGTGGGTTTTGGTGTTTCCATGGATGTGGACACGGCCAAGGTATACCTTTTCTCCTGGTTCTACTTGGAAAACCACGTTTACGAGGCCTTTCTCTGGTTCCCGGAAACTAAGAGGCCGAACCTCTACAAAGGCATACCCTTTATCCGCATAGTAATCGACCAATTTGGAGACGTCCTTCTCCACCTGGGAGATGCGATAAACCTTATTTGGTTTGGTTTCAAGCTTGACCTTTTTGAGGATCTTTTCCTTAGTGTCTATAAGTTCTCCTTGAAGGTTTACAGTTCCCACCTTATAACGAATGCCTTCTTCGATTTTTATCTCGATAAAAAGGTACTTACCATCTCGTGAAGAGCTTATTTTGGGTTCATCGATTTTGACATCAAGGTAACCATTGTCCTGATAAAAATACCTTATACGTTGAAGGTCAACTTGTAAGATCTCTTTATTAAAAGTTCCCGATTTGGTTAACCAGCTGAGCCAATCCTTTTCCTTGGTTCGCATCATTTTTTTTAGGGTTCGAGAGCTAAAATTCCTGTTTCCCACAAACCTTATCTCCTTTATAGCTCCTTTAGGTCCTTCAAATATATCTATAAAGATCCTTACTTCGTTTTCGGGAAGTTCTTCCACTTCACTTTCAACCGAAGCTGTATAAAACCCCTTAGAAACATAAAGATTTTTCAAAGCCTCTTCGGTTTCTCGGAGCAACTCTTCCTCGAAAAACTCACCCTTTTTTATCCTTAAGACCCCTTCGATTTCTTCCCGTTTCAACCTTTGGTAACCTGAGATGATTAAATCTTTGACCTTTGGCTTTTCTTGAACGATATAAGTTAAAATCACCCCGTCTTCTTTTTCCTCCAAATGGACCCTTATGTCGCGAAAATATCCGAGTGCGTAAAGAGCCTTTACATCTTCGGAGACCACCTCTTTATCGAACGGTTCATTTTCTTTGCTTTTTATCGTCATTAGGATTACTTCCTTTTCTATTTTCACATTTCCCACAATTCTTATTTCCTTTATCGGCTTTTCACAAAGGCCCAAAGTTGGAAGAAGCGTCACAAGAAGGATCAACCAAGCCATTCTATTTAACATCTTTAACCTCCTTTAGCTCCTTTCCTCCTTGATTAATAGACCATCAGCCATATAAAGCCTTCTCGGAAAAAAGGAGGCCAATTCCAAATTGTGAGTCACTACTACCACCGTTGTTCCGTAAGAGCGATTGAAGTCCTGTAAGATCGCTATTAGTTTTTTGCCCGTTTTGGAATCCAAATTCCCCGTAGGTTCATCGGCAAGAACTATCCTCGGGTTCATTACCAAGGCTCTAGCTAAAGCCACTCTTTGTTGTTCCCCTCCGGAGAGTTCCCCGGGACGGTGTTTAAGCCTTGAGCCTAAGTCCAGTCTTTCCAGAATTTCTTTGGCTCGCTTAACGGATTCTTGGTAAGAAAGACCCGCCAAAAGACAGGGAACCATCACGTTTTCTAGAGCGTTGAGGTCAGGAAGAAGGTAATGAAACTGAAAGAGAAACCCCATTTCCCTGTTTCTCAACGAGGAGAGTTCATCCTCCCTTAAATCCCCCACAGCTCGTCCCCGGTACTTTACGGACCCAGAGGTGGGCCTTTCCAGAGTCCCGAGAATATGTAAAAGCGTGCTTTTCCCCGCCCCTGAGGCTCCCAGTATGGCTATCATCTCGCCTTCTTTTATACTCAGATCGATTCCCTTAAGGGCCCATATCTCTTCAGATCCAGGTCGGAATACCTTCGTAATACGAGAGGCTACAAGTAACTCCTCACTCATACCTTAAAACCTCTACTGGATCGAGATTCGACGCTTTCCAAGCTGGGTAAAGCGATGAGAGAAGGCTTAGCGAAAGGGCTAAGACCACAATAGCTACTGTATCCGTTAAATCTAGCTTTGAGGGAACTTCCGTTATGTAATAGACATCTGGAGGTAGGAATTTAAGTCCGAACAAAGTTTCAAGCATATTGGCGATTCTCGAAATATTTAAAGAGAGAATAATACCACCAAGGGTTCCGATAAAGGTTCCTATGGTGCCTATCAAAAGGCCTTGATAGAGGAATATCTTCAGGATGGTCTTCTTTTGAGCTCCCATCGACCTTAGGATGGCTATTTCTCGTCTTCTCTCCATAACACTCATCATAAGGACGCCGATTATGTTGAAGGCCCCAACTGCCACAATAAGCGAGAGCAGGATAAACATCACCCTTCTCTCCATCCTTAAGGCATAAAACAAGTTCTTGTTCATCTCCATCCAATCCCGGGTGAAAAAGAAACCTCCCAAAAGCCTTTGGATCTGTTTTGAGACCGTATGGGCTTGATAAATATCCTTAACCCTTATGGCAAGATGGGTGACCTTATTTCCCAAAGAAAGAAAACTTTGAGCATCCTCAAGAGGGGCTAAGATTAAGGCCACATCGTAATCGTACATACCTGCTTGAAAGATGCCGCTTATTACTACGTCTTTTACTCTAGGGATCATGCCAAAGGGATGAAACCTTCCCGAAGGTGAGACTAACCTCAATCGATCCCCAACCCTTACGCCCAGAATTTTTGAAAGCTCAACTCCTATCCAAACTTCACCGCTTTTTAAGTTCCTTTCGCCATCCAAAAGCTTTTCCTGAAGATATGAAAGTTCCGGAGCCTCACGGGTTATCCCCCTTAAAACCGCACCGGAACTCGCGTAGTCCGAACTCACCATAAGTTGGGTCAAAACCATGGGGCTTAAAGAACTTATTTCTTTCAAACCCTTTAGCTTTTCGCTAGCTTCCTCAGGTAAAAAGGGGCCTTGGTGATTTAACACTAAAACATGGGCCGAAAGGGCCAAGATTTTCTCCTTTATTGCCTCTTGGAAGCCGTTCATAACCGATAAGACTACTATGAGGGCCATTACGCCAAGACTCACCCCCAAAAAGCATATGAAGGTTGCTATTGATATGAAACGTTCCCTTTTTTTTGACTTCAAATGCCTCAATGACAAAAAAAGCTCGAAAGGAGGCCTCAAGGTTTTTTCCTCATGTGGGGAAAGAGGATTACATCCCTTATAGAGGGGGAATCGGTGAAAAGCATTATCAAACGATCGATGCCTATTCCTTCGCCAGCTGTTGGAGGAAGTCCATATTCCAAGGCCAAAAGGAAATCCTCATCTATCAACCCCTCCCATTCCTCCAAGTTCCTCTTTTTCAACTGTTCTATGAACCTTTGCCTTTGATCTTCGGGATCGTTCAATTCAGTAAAACCGTTGGCGATCTCCCTTCCTAAGATGAAAAGCTCAAACCTCTCTACGAACCTTGGGTCATCGGTCTTTCTCCTGGCAAGTGGGGAAACTTCAACGGGATAATCGATTATGAAGGTAGGTTGGATCAAATGAGGTTGAACCAATTCTTCGAAAAGCAGATTGATCAACTCCCCGTGGGACTCATCGCCCTCTAGTTTGAGCCCTAAACCCTTACAAGTCTCCAAAGCCTTGAGAGGATCTCTTACCTCTTTCTCTAAACCCCTTTGAATTAAGGCTTGGACCATAGGGATCCTGGGCCAGGGTGGAGTGAGGTCAATTTCGGTTCCCTGATAACTTATTTTTAGGGATCCGTTTGTCTTTTGGGCTATCTCACAGAACAATTCTTCCGTAAGATGCATCAAGTCTTCATAATTGCTGTAAGCCTGGTAAAACTCGATCATCGTGAATTCGGGGTTATGGAGGCTTGAAACCCCTTCGTTTCGAAAGTTTTTTCCTATCTCAAAGACCCTTTCAAATCCCCCAACTACAAGCCTTTTAAGGTAAAGTTCTGGTGCGATCCTCAAATAGAGCTCCATTTCCAGGACATTATGGTAGGTCTTAAAGGGTTTGGCCCGGGCCCCTCCGGGTATGGTTTGAAGGATAGGAGTTTCTACCTCAAGGAAGCCCCTTTTTATGAAAAATTCCCTTATTGTTTGGATGATAAGAGTACGTTTTCGAAAGGTCTCCCTCACGTGAGGATTTACGATTAGATCAAGGTATCTTTGACGATAACGAATCTCCACATCCTTCAAAGCATGCCATTTTTCGGGTAAGGGCCTTAATGACTTACAAAGAAGTTTAAGCCAATGGACCTCCAGGGTTAACTCACCTGTTCGAGTCTTAAAAGGTTTGCCTCGGACGGCTATTATGTCTCCTATATCGAGCTTTTTAAAGAACTTTAGGGCCTCTTCACCAATGGTGTTTTTCCCAAGATAGATTTGGATGCGCCCTTCCTGGTCCTGAATATGAGAAAAAACAGCTCCTCCAAAATCCCTTATGCTCATTATTCTTCCGGCAATTAGATATTCTTCCTTTAAGTCTTGAAGTTCCGAGGCCGATAAATGACCGTAGCGATCTTTAAGGTCTTTGGAACTACAATCGACTTTGAAACCTCTCGGATAAAGCTCTATGCCCTCTTCTTTTAACCTCTGCGCTTTCTCCTTCCTCTGTTTTAAAAGTTGGCTCTCCTCCATCATAGACCCTAAAACTAACCCATTTTTGTAAGGTTATCAACCTTCTTTAGTGAGCTCTTCTTCGAGCCATTTTATATAGGAGGGGCTTCCCATCAAGATAGGAAGGGCGATGATCTCGGGTACTTCGTAGGAATGTTCTTTAACCAGTAAGGCTTCAACTTCTTTATATAACTTGTAAGAGGTTTTCATTAAGCATAGCCATTCTTCCGATTCTTCCTCTTGTCCTTTCCAAAGGTAAACGCTCTTGATGGGACCTACGATTTGGATACAAGCACAAAGCCTTTTTTGAAGGAGGAGCCTAGATATCCTTTCAGCTTCTTCCCTTTTTCCGAAGGTGCAAAGAACCACAAGATGCGTCATCTTGTTACCTCCTTTATGAAGTTTACAAGAATCTTAAGTTTCTCAATCGTTCCTTCTTCAGTTTCGGGCAACTCTTTTGGGGTGATTTCGATAGTGAGAAGTTCACGGTAATTTAAACGTTTTAAAAGGTTGAGGAACCTCATCATGGGTAAATCCCCTTTACCTGGAAATAGATGTTGATTGGGAGGTTTAAAGTCGCTGAAGTGGATGTTTTTTACGAGCTCTTCTTCGTAAAGGGAAAGGAAGAAAGGTATAAGATTGCTGTTTCTTGTTGCCATATGGGTTATATCGAGGGTTAAAGCGAGGCCTTTTTTCTTGGCAAATGCCTTTAAGCTCAAAGGATCGTTCCAGAAGTAACCGGAAAATTTACTTTTTGGGTTTTCAACTGGCATTATCTCAATAGAAAGATTTACCAATCCTCCTGTTTCTTCCTTAAAATCTCTCACCTGGAACATCCACAACCAGAACAGCAACTCGAAATTCAACCAACTGGGGGGGTGAAAGGTTACAACCGAAGCCCCGAGAACCCTTGCCCAAGTGATGGCTTTTTTTAAAGAGGAGATTTTTCCCCGCCATTCGCTGAACCTAAAAAAGGGTACATGAACCCCCTTAACGGGTAGGACTTCCCACGAAAGCCTTAATGCTTCTTCCAAATCATAAGGTTTGGATATGCGGGGACAGATGAGTAATTCCAGACCCTCAAACCCAGCTTCTTTTGCTATGTGAAAGATTTTGGGCAATTGGAGTTTAAATAAACTGCCTGTTGAAAGACAAATTTTCATCCTTGTAATTTCGTTTTTAATTCTATAAAAATTGATCTAATAAAAAAACACCTGAAAGGGGGATTTATGAGAATGGAATATGCTGACCGCATCAAAGCCCTTCCTCCTTATCTTTTTGCGGAGTTAGACAAAAGAAAGCAACAATTAAAACAAAAAGGCTTAGACCTTATCGACTTAAGTATTGGTGATCCCGATTTGGAGACTCCTCAGCCTATTGTGGAGAAAATGTACGAGGAATTGCAAAACCCCATTAATCATCATTACCCCGATTATGAAGGGCTTTTTGAATTCCGCGAAGCCGTAGCATTGTGGTATGAGAGACGTTTTGGGGTTAGCCTCGATCCTTCGCGGGAAGTCATGGCCCTCATTGGCTCAAAAGAAGGGATTGCTCATTTTCCCCTTGCCTTCGTCAATCCGGGGGATTATGTACTTGTTCCCGATCCCGGATACCCTGTTTACCGAGCTTCCACCATCTTGGCGGGAGGCATTCCTTATTTTATGCCTTTGAAGGAAGAGAGAGCATTTTTACCCGATCTGAGGGACATTCCAAGTGAAATAGCCAAAAGGTCTAAGCTGATGTTCCTCAATTACCCTAATAACCCCACCGGGGCAACGGCCACAAGGAAGTTCTTTCGTGAGGTGGTGGCCTTTGCCGAAGATTATGACCTTATCGTGGCCCATGATTTGGCTTACAGTGAACTTTACTTCGATGAGCCACCGACAAGCTTTTTGGCCGTGGAGGGAGCCAAGGAGATCGGAATTGAATTTCATTCGCTCTCCAAGACCTTTCGCATGACGGGATGGAGAATCGGGTTTGCGGTAGGCAATGCTCACTTGATCCAAGGGCTTGGAAAGGTTAAGACCAATGTGGACTCAGGGGTCTTTTGTGCCATTCAAAGGACTGCCATTTGGGCCCTCCAGGGCAATGTGGACGAGGAAGTTCGAAAGTGGCAGATGATTCTAAAGAAAAGAAGGGATTTAATGGCTAATGGCCTCAAAGAATTGGGATTTAGCCCCTTTGTCCCTCAAGCTACCTTTTACCTATGGCTTAAAGTTCCCGAGGGATATACTTCGGTTTCTTTTGCCGATAAACTTTTAGAAGTTGGCATTGTAGTTACTCCTGGAAGTGGTTTCGGCCAAAACGGTGAAGGCTATATAAGAATGGCCCTCACAGTTTCAGAAGATCGCTTAAAGGAAGCTTTAAACCGGTTGAAGAATTTAAGATTTTGACCATTCAAGCTCCATCTCACCCTTAAGCCCTTCGAGAAAATCTAAGAAGTCTTTTTCAAGCTCTTCTGGAACATAAACTTCTAAAATCCCCTCTTTGGGGTTAATTGTTCGAGAAATGCCTAACCCCTCGTAAGACTCGAGCAGAAAGTTGAAGTACGCTATTTCCTTTTTAGGTACTTTTACCATAAAGGTTTTGGTGTTACGGATCATAAAAAAATGATATAAAACTCCTGAAAACTACAAAAGATGAAAGAGGGAAAGGTCGTCCTTATTACTGGAGGGGTAAGAAGTGGGAAAAGCCGTTTTGCCCAACAATTAGCCCTCAAATGGCCTCCTCCGGTTATTTACGTGGCTACGGCTTCAGCTGAGGATGAGGAGATGGAAATAAGGATAAGAAAACATCAACAATCAAGGCCAAAGGAGTGGAGAACTGTAGAGGAGAGAAGTGACCTTATAGGGGTTTTCGGTTCTTTAAAGGAAGTCTCAACGGTAATTGTAGACTGTTTGACCTTATGGATTTCAAATTTGATCTTTCAGGGCTTAAACGATGAAGAGATACTCGCAAGAGCTCAGGGCCTTAAAGAGTCTCTTTCCGTTTCGGATCATCGGGTGATTCTAATCACCAATGAAGTAGGGTGGGGGATAGTTCCGGCTTCAAAGCTCGGTAGACGCTTTCGCGATCTTCAGGGGATGGTGAACCAGATAATGGCCGAAGGTGCCGATGAGGTCTATCTTATGATCTCTGGCCTCCCCTTAAGGATAAAACCATGAAAGCCCTCTTTACGGCTTTAAGCTTCCTCACGATCTTTCCATTTCCGCCCTTAGGGGATTTTAAAAAGGCTCCCGGCTTTTTCCCTTTGGTGGGCCTTTTTTTAGGAGCTATATTGTGGGGTATTTCGATCCTCCTAGGGAGATTGCCCTCTTATCTTGTGGCTTTTCTCATAGTTCTCTCCTTGATCCTTTTGACAAGGGGGCTTCACCTTGATGGTCTTTCCGATGCGTGTGATGCCTTAATAGGAGGGTTTACCCGAGAGGAGGTTTTAAGGATTATGCGGGATCCGCATATTGGTACCTTTGGGGTATTGTGCATTCAGACCGTAATAGCGGGAAAGGTCCTTTTTTTAATACCCCTTCTTCCTCAAAAAGGGGTTCTTTTTTTGTTTCCAATGTGGGGAAGAACCACAGTGCTTTTACCCATGCTTTTTCTTCCTTATTTGAGAGAAGAAGGGAAGGTCAGCCCCTTTTATCCTCCAAAAAGGGGGATGATATTTTTCGGGTTGGTTTTCAGCACTTTGATGAGTTTTTTCCTTTTAGGGATTCGGGGGCTCTTGGGGTTTGGAATTTGCCTTCTATATGGCTTTATGGTTTCCTTTTATTACCGAAGGAGACTCGGTGGTTATACGGGGGATCTTCTGGGGGCTTTAATCGAAACCACTGAAGTGGTGGGTCTTTTATGTCTGAACCTTATTTGAAAGGTCATGGCGGGAAAGTCTTTTTGGCCTCGGAATTAACGGGACGCTCTCCTTTGGAACTTCTCGATTTTTCCTCCAATATAAATTGCTTCTTTGACCTCAAAAAGGTAAAGGAGATCCTCCTGGAAAATATTGACCTTATCGCCTTTTACCCGGATCTTAACAGGGCTAAATGGAGTCTCTCTAATTTTTTGAACGTTCCCAAAGAGAACCTATTTTTGGGAAACGGCTCAGCGGAGCTGATTTTCCTGACCTTATGGGTCTTAAAGCCCAAAAAGGTTCTCCTTCCAGTTCCTGCATTTTCAGAATACGAAAGGGCATCAATCGGTGTGGGAGCTCAAATTAAGTTCTTGGTTCTTGAAGAAGAAAATGACTTTCATATCCCCGAAGAGAAACTTTTTAACTCCCTTAAGGAAGTGGATCTCTTAATTCTTTGTAATCCCAATAACCCCACTGGAAATATTCTTAATGAGGAAATCCTCAAAGAATGTGCTCGTATTTCAAAAGGATGGCTTTTAATCGATGAAGCCTTTTTGGAGTTTGTATCGTTCGAAAAAAGACCAAGCCTCATAGAAGAGATTTTCAAAAACAAGGTGATTCTCCTTCGTTCTCTTACCAAAGTCTTTTCCATACCGGGGATAAGGGTGGGATATTTGATCGGGCCAAGCTCTTTTATAGAAAAGCTCAAAGAATTAGTCCCTCCTTGGGGCATAAATGTGATGGCTCAGGTACTGTTTGAACATCTTGAAACCTTATATTCCCTTTTTCTCGAGGGTTTTGGAGAGTTTTTAAAAGAAAAGGAGAGTTTTCAAAAAGAGCTTTCTCAATTTTTGAAAGTTTTTCCTTCTTATGCCAATTTCTTTATGTTTAAATGCTCTAAAGAAGACCTCTTTCAAAGACTTCTTGAGAAGGGTTTTCTCATAAGGGATCTTCGAGAACTTAAAGGGCTTGGGCCCGGCTTTTATAGGGTTTGTGTGAGGCGATCGGAAGACAATAAAAAACTTATTGAAGCTTTAAAGGAGGTGTTAGGATGAACCTTCGTGAAATACTTTCAGGGATTTCGCCTCTGGATCAAGAGACCTACGAAAAAGCCAAAAGACGAACTGAAGACCTTCTGATGCCTTATCTTGCCTTGGGGAGGCTTCACGAGATCTCCTGGCAAATTGCGGGGATAACGGGAAGGTTTCCGGAAGCTCTCCCCCACAAGGCCATTATGGTCGGTGCGGGTGATCATGGGGTGGTGGAAGAAGGGGTAAGTTTATATCCCCAAGAGGTCACAAGACAGATGATCTTTTCCTTTCTCAAAGGATGGGCAGCTATTAACGTTTTGGCCGATCACGTGGGAGCAAGGGTTATAGTGGTTGATTTTGGCATAAAGGGTCCGGTGGATCCTTTATGGCTTGAGGCAAAAGACCGCTTTTACCCGATGAAAGTAAAAGAAGGAACAAACAACATCACCAAAGGCCCCGCAATGACTCCAGATGAAGCCGAAAAGGTGATCTTAAGGGGGTTTGAGGTCTTCCAGAAAGAGTTCGAAAAAGGACTTGATATGATTGGGACAGGTGATATGGGGATAGGTAACACCACTGCAAGTGCTTGTGTCATATGTGCCATAACGGGGTTTGATCCCGAGGAGATTGTGGGAAGGGGAACCGGGTTAGACGATGAAGCCTTAAGGAAAAAAATCCAGGTGGTTCAAAAGGCCCTTGAAATAAATAAACCTGATCCCGAAGATCCAATCGATGTGCTTCATAAGGTTGGAGGACTCGAGATAGGTGGTCTTACGGGTTGGATTCTCGGTGGGGCCAGGGCGAGGATTCCGGTCGTAATTGACGGTTTCATATCCACGGCTTCGGCGCTTTTGGCAGTAAAAATGGAACCTAAGGTGAAAGATTACCTTATAGCCGGACACCTTTCGGCTGAAAGGGGCCATAAAAAGGCCCTTGAATACCTCGGTTTAAGACCACTTTTGGACCTTCAAATGAGACTCGGCGAGGGTACTGGAGCCTGTTTGGCTTTTGAAATTGTTGAAGCGGCAATTAAGATCCTTTCAAAGATGCCAAGCTTTGAGGAGGCAGGGGTAAGCAGGGCAAAATAGAAGTAGGAATAGAGTTCCTATTGTTAAAAACAAAAGGCTTGTCCCATAACATAGTTTTATGGCTTTAGGGATATCCTCAAAGGTGGGAGTTTTACCCTCTCCGATGAAGGGGAGATTTTGAAGTTGGCCCATATACCTGGTTGGCCCTCCTAATTTTAGGTCCAAGGCTCCAGCAAAAGCTGATTCAGGATAACCAGAGTTAGGGCTTTTTGTCTTTCGGTGGTCCCTTATCATGGTAAAAAGGGCATTTTTTGCGTCCATCTTCAATAAAAGGGCTGCCAAAGGGACTAAAAGGCCGGTGATTCTCGCTGGGATGAAGTTAAATAGGTCATCCATTAAGGCAGAGAAACGCCCAAAAAGTATATATTGACTCGATTTGTAACCCACCATGGAATCGAGGGTGTTTACGGCTTTGAAGGCCATCGCTAAAGGAGTTCCTCCCAAAAAGGCATAAAACAAAGGAGAGACGATCCCATCGGTTGTATTCTCCGCCACCGATTCTATAACCCCTCGGGCTATATCTTCCTCAGAAAGATCCTGAGTATCCCTGGAAACCATAAGGGAAAGTCTTTTTCTCGATCCTTCAAGATCCCCACTTTTTAGAGCCAAAAACACCCTTCGAGCATGATCTTTCAAGTCCTTAAGCGAAATGGTGGTCCACAAAAGAAAAACCTCAACTGCTCTTCCAACCCAAACCGAAAGACCATAAGCCAACTCCAGAACCAAAATGCTTACTCCAAAACTTAACCCCACCACTATAACCCATAAAACCACCCCTCCCCAAAAAGGGGAAAATACCTTCCTCAAAATCCCTTCCAAAACCCTTATCAACCACCCCATCCCCTTAACCGGATGAGGAAACCACCTGGGATCTCCTAAAACCAGATCCAATCCTACTGCAAAAAGAAATAATAAAGCTCCTTCCATTTTTATTACCCTAAGTTTGACAAACGTGATTTTTTTGATAAATTCTAAATATAATGCTTCTCGGGATAAAATTAAATAATATCCTTTTATCCTCAGCATTAAAAGAGTTTATCAAGTCCTTTCTACCCTCAGAAGTTTCAATCGTTGAGTTTTCTCAAGAAACTCCTTTGGAGGAGGTTGATCTTTTAATTTTGGATTACAAAACTCTTTTATCGATTACTCGGTTTCCCGAGACGAAGGTTTTGCTCGTGGACACGGGTTTAAGCACTTCGGAAAAAAGGACGGCTTTTTTGCTCTATAATGTCAATGGGATCCTTCAATCGGATGCTTCCCCTGAGTTGTTATTAAAAGCCATAGAGAAAATCATGAACGGTGAACTATGGATGGATCAAGGAACCCTTAGGGAGGTCGTGAATTACTCGAAGAACGAACGTCCGCTTTCTGTTTCCTTAACTCCTAGGGAAAAGGAGGTTTTAAACTTGATATGTAAAGGACATTCTAACAAAGAAATAGCCAAGGAGCTTTCCATAAGCCTTTCTACTGTTAAGAACACCCTTCGGGGCCTTTATCGCAAGTTGAACGTCTCAACTCGTTCAAGCTTACAGGCCCTTTTTATAGAAGGGAAGCCTTAAGACTCCTCTTTAAACTCATCCTTTCGTTCCCTAAGTTTCTTTAAGGCCTCTTCCTTTTCCCTTTCGTACTTTTCTATCACCCCTTTGAAAGCCTCAGGATCAGCGGGTTTCCACATCCCGATTTTAACCCCCTCGATTATGAGGTCATATACCGCCTTTTCTATCGCTTCCTGAAGGGCCATCTCCACGGGTTCATTTGCCGCAAACCCCGCTTCTGCTTCAAGCAGATGATTTAACCTTACAAACCGGAAGAACCCAGCCGAAAGCTGTTGAGATAAAACGACCTTAGTGGCCTGTACAGTTTTTAAAACAGCCCCGTTTTTGACCGAGACGGCTCTTACGTAAACGGTTATTCTATCGACCCGGTATTGAGCAGAACCACCAGCTCCAAAGTACCTGGCCCCTATACCTCCTGATACTATGTTTGTGTCATATCCTATAACACCACCCTCTAATAGGACCCCAGCGTAAATCAAGGGCTGAAGGATCTGACTTATGGCGCTTTTCAAATTTTCATCGGCATACTGACTCCCCATTTGTTGGATGATTTTCCGTTCCTGAAGCAGATTGCTTAAGCTCTCCCTTTCCACCGGAATGAACCAACCGCTGTCCTCAAGGGCTTTAATAAGGATAGAAGTAGCCCCTTGGGTCACCGCTGTTGAGAAGTTGGTGGAGGTGGTGGGGGGTTTGTACTGGCCCGTCTGATCCCGGAACTTATAAACCGCTACTGGTACCTTCCTTTCGGCCTTTGGCAATGAGACAAGGTCCTTATGGATGCTCGTTATGTATTCGGGACCGCTTATGGCCTTCTCGTAAAAGGGGTAATGTAAAGGAGCAGCGCATCCTAAAATAAGAAGTATCCCTCCTAAAAAAACGTGTTTTCCTTTAATTCCCTTCATAGTCTTCCCTCTCAAAGGTATTTTGGCATTTCAAGGCGTGTGCTTTCGCCTGTTGAAAGATCGTATATCTCAAAAACGTAATTATCCCCTGTCGGATCAAAAGTTATCCGGAAGTTCCCAATGGTATAAGTGGCGGGTTGGTCTGGCAATTGATTATTCTCCCCGAAGATTTGATCGAGCATGATGTCGGCCATTCGGTATATGAGTTGGTTGGTGAAACTTTCGGAGAATCTCTCAAGTAATGATTTGGGTTTATAAAATGAGGTCGATTTTTCTTTGAAGGTATTTTGTAGCTGGGCTTCTTGTAAAAGGAAACTTCCATAAAGGGGATCACCGCCAAAAGAAGGGTTAAGGAACTTAAATGTGAGTTCCGATGAAAAGCTCCGAAAACTCAAAATAAGGGAGACCAAAAATAAAAAAACGATCGATTTTACATATTTCATTTTAACTTCCTCCTTTCATAAAAATGTGTGGCCCAAAGCCTTTTCTTCCTCTTGTTTAAGGAGTAAGTACCTTAAGATCACTTCAACGGCCTCTTCAGCCTTCTCCTCTAATTCTTCACCTCTTGGCCTTAATAAGGTGCCATAAACCAAGATGTCATCCACGTAAATGTAAATTTGGGTCCCTGTTCTTGGATCCGTTAGCTCCGAAACTGTTATGTTAAATTCAGACCCCGGCGGGAATTCCCAAAGGGAAGAGAAGGTCTCGTAAAACTCCCTTCCAAGCCTTGTTTTAGTCTGGTCTAATAACAATCCCGAAAGTTCTTGGGATAAACAATTAAGCGAAACGAAAATCCCCAAAAAGACCCCTAAAAGCTTCAAATCACTCCCTCCGAAGAGAACTTCCTCTCCAAAATGACCTTTCCTTCCTCATCAAATGCCCTCAAATTTATCAAGAAACGATCCCCCGAATAAACCTTTAGACGGGTGAGAAAGGGAGAGGCCGTTTCGTTCGGTAAAAGTTTTATTATCTTCCTTTGAACGATTTTGCTTTGGCCACTTATCCCTTCTTTTATAACCTCAAGCTCCAAAAGGGCAAAAAGCTCCGTTTGGGTTTCGTTTTTGCAAAGGGCATATATTTCCAGATCATTTCCCGAACGTTTAAAATTCAGCTCCACCTCTAAAGGGGGCTTTCCTTGAGCTTTTAAGGATAAAAAAAGGCACAAAGGCAAAACGAAAGAAAAACCCTTAATTATCTCAAAAAATTTCATCACTTCCCCCTTAATGCTGATAAACTATGGCTCTCTGTCCAATTCCCTCTTGGATTATCAAGCTTCTCCAGTTGCCGGCTCCTCCTTGGTATTGATAAGCGTAATTGGAAGATCCGATCTGTATGATTATGCCGCTATTTCCGTTTGATACCTGTTCCTGAAAGGCTTGATTTCCATCTCCCCTTTGAGCTATTAAGGCCAAATTATCATTACCTTGTTGAAGTTGAGACGCAAAGTTATTCCATCCCTCTTGATAAATAATGGCAAGGTTCCTTGTACCGATTTGCTCTATTTCGGCCTGATTGAAGCTGCCTGTTTGATAAAGTAAGGCCATATTACCCACCTGAATCTCTTCTGAAACCAAGGGGATATCCTCACATAAATTTTGAATTTGAACCTCGAAATCACTAATCTGGGGGATATCATCAACCCTTACGTCAATAACAAGAGAAAACATCAAAGAAGTAAGAGCACTCAAAATTAACCCCATTTTCTTTAAATTTCTCATCCTCTCCCCCTAAATTTTTTAGAGGGGGCTTTACAAAGCCCCCTCTCTTTAATAACCGGCCAGGATGAAATATTTAGTTTTTATTGAGAGATAATCCCAAAATTGCCACAACCGTCTTGATAAACGAGAGCCGAAGAAGCGACATTTTGAGTCACATCGGCAAAGTTCCAATTTCCTTTTTGGAATACAAGAGCCATGGCCCCACTCTCTGCATTTTGTGTAATGTTTGCGTAATCCCATTTACCAGTCTGATAGATAAGCGCGAAGTTTTTCCCAGTCTGAGTGATTTCGCCGTAGTTCATCTGTCCTGTTTGAACGATTATGGCTTGCTGGCAACCCTCATAATTGCACAAATCTTCAGGCAATTCCAGACATACGTCAAAATCGAGCTTCAAATCAACCCCGATTGTTGCCTGAATTGGATTACCTACTTCACAATCATCTCCTTGGCAATTTGGCCCTCCTTGATTATTACCTGGCCATGACCATCCAAATGCATAACTTGAACTTGCCATCAAAAATAACCCCATTAACCCTGCAACACCTAATAAAGCTAACTTCTTTAACATCTTACACCTCCTTTATTTTTGTTTAATTGCATCAACCTGACCGGTTTTTGCCATTTATCTCGTCCCATAGAATTACTTTTTTCCTTTTTACAATATTGCCTTTCCTACTTTGTTTTTTTCATGATAAGGAGAACGCAACTTCTATGCCATCTTTAAATTGTCATAAAATTAAGGAGGCTCTTTAGGTTTAAATTAAAGGAGTGTAAAGGACTTTTACACCAAAATTAAGCTTTTTCTGATTTTTAAGGTAGTTTAATTGTAAAATTACTTTACGATTTGTGAGGAGTTAAGAGTGGATTAAGGCCGAATCTTTTGATGAGGCTGTAAACCGTGGGCCGGCTTATTCCAAGGAGTTTTGCCGTTCGGCTTATGTTGTATCCTGAAGTCTCAAGGGCGAAAAGAAGGGCCTCTTTTTCTACCTTTAATTTTTCTTCTTTTAGACCTTTTTTAAGGGGCTTTAGCGAGCCCGAATTAAGGGAGAGGTCTTCTGGTGTGATTGCATCTGACTCGCTCACCAAGAGGGCTTTTCGGATCTTATTTATCATCTCCCTAACGTTTCCTGGCCAGTGGTATTCCATTATGGCTTGAATGGCCTCAGGGCTTAAGCGTTTTTGGGAAACAATTTTTTCCCTTTGTAATTTTTTGAGGATATACTGAGCCAAAAGCAATTTATCCTTACCTCTTTCCCTTAAAGGAGGAAGGTTTATGGTTATAACGCTCAGTCTATAATAAAGGTCCTCCCTAAAACGCCCTTCCTTTATCTCCTTCTCTAAGTCACGGTTTGTGGCCGCTATGATCCTACAATCTATCATCTTCGGGTTTCTTGAACCGATCCTTTCAACTACTTTATCTTCGATGAACCTCAAAAGTTTGGCCTGAAGCGTTAAGGGCATTTCTCCTATCTCGTCAAGAAAAAGGGTCCCGCCATGGGCTTCCTCTATCTTTCCCTTTCTCGAATAATAGGCTCCGGTGAAAGCCCCCCGCTCATAGCCGAAAAGCTCGGCTTCCAACAAAGATTCCGGAATAGCCGCACAGTTTATCACTACGAAATTCTTCTTAGACCTAGGGCTTCTTTGATGTATGGCCCTTGCTACCAGTTCCTTTCCCGTTCCCGTTTCGCCCTGAATGAGAACAGGTACATCCACTGGAGCTACCTTTCTTATAATGGAGAAGACTTCGAGCATTTTTTCCGAACTTCCTATTAACTCTTCAAAGGGTTCATCATCCTTTAAGGGTTCGAAGAACACCTTTTCTACATGAGACAAAATGTCCACATAAAGTTCCTCTTCTTTTTCCTCGGTCGCATTCAAATAAATCCTCAATCTTTCGGGCAATGTGTCCTTTAAATGGAGGTTTAGATAGGACCTATCGTTGAAGGAGAGAAGGAGTTTACAGCGAGGGCATCTTCTCAAAAGTAAGCTTTCCAGCTCCTTTCCACAGTAAGGACAGGTCGAAAATGTTCCTTCCTTTAATTCCTCCCTTATAAAGGACCAGAGTTTTCTAATATCCGAACCGTTCTGAAATAAAAAGATGACCCCTATTCCCTCTTCCTCCTTTCGGATGGTTTTGACTTTAAACTTGTATTTTCTTTCTCCCTTTTTCCATCTTAAAATAAAAAACTCTTCTGTTTTGGGAAATTCGCCCCTAAGGAAGGCCCCGCCCAAACTTAGATTGGACAAGATCCCTTTGTAAACTTCACGAGCGCTTTCGATTTCCGCGTTCCAAAAGCCATTTATTCTTATGTCTATTCGTGACATAGTTATAAACCATATTAAGCCTTAAAGGGAAAACACTCAAGGGGAAAAAGGTACTAAAGAGAATGTCCTTTTGGATAAGGGGTTTGAAGGAAAGGTTGAAAATTATGGGTTTGGCGTTATACTTCTTGACGATGAGAATTCTTCTTGTAGAAGACGAGAGGAAACTCTCCAGGATCATAAAACGTTACTTAGAGGAAGAGGGGTATGAGGTAGAGGAGGCCTTCAACGGAGAAGATGCCCTTTTTCTCTTAAGGGAAAAGCAATATGACCTGGTGATACTGGACTTAATGCTTCCCAAAATGGATGGGCTTGAAGTCTTAAAGAGGTTTCGGCAGGAACGAGGAGGGCTTACTCCTATTTTAATCCTTACGGCTAAGGATACGGTGGAGGATATAGTCAAAGGGCTTGACGCAGGGGCTGACGATTATCTGACCAAACCCTTCGCTTTTGAAGAGCTTTTAGCAAGAGTTAGGGCTCTTCTTAGGAGAAAAAAAGAAGAATTGGAGCTTCGAGTTGATGATCTTGTACTTGATCTTCTGGGAAGGAGGGTTTTTCGAGGGGGTAAGGAGATAGAACTCACCTCTAAGGAATTTGCGGTCCTTGAGTGTTTGATGCGGAGAGTGGGAGAGATCCTTACCCGCGAGGAGATAGGGAGTTACGTTTGGGGAGAAGATTATGACTCTACCACCAACATAGTGGACGTCTACATTAATCACTTAAGAAGAAAAATCGATCAGGATTTTCCCAAGAAGTTGATTCATACCGTTCGGGGTATGGGTTATATGCTTAAAGGGTAATGTTTTCCTTAAGCATCAGGGCAAAGCTTACCTTGTGGTACTTGGTGATATTGGGGAGCCTTCTTTTTTTCTTCAGTTTATTCCTTTACCTCACTATGGAAAAAAAGCTTAAAGAGAGTTTTGACCACAAACTCCGCTCAACCGCTTACGTGATCCGTTCTTCGTTGATGGAGCCATTTCCCACGGGTCCTTCGCTTGCAGATGTGGAGAGGATAATTAGGGAACATTTCGGCTTTAAGCCGATAGGGCGCTTCATTCAACTTTTCGATGAGACGGGGAAAAGGGCTTCCAACATAAAGGACGTGGAGATCCCCTTAAGCTTAAAGACCCTTGAGAGCCTCTCAAAAGGGGAAGAGGTCTTCGAAAACGTCACCTTAAAGGACGGAACAGTCCTTAGAGTGTTGAGTGTTCCTATCATAGTAAACGGAAGGATGTTAGGGGTAGTTCAAGTTGGAAGCCCATTTGACCAGATAAGGGAGACCTTAAGAGAATTGCTCTTGGTTCTCCTGATCCTTGTGCCTTTGGCTCTTATTGGGGCAAGCTTAGGGGGATTATTCCTTGCCGAAAAGGCCTTAAGGCCAATCGCTGAGATCACCAAGACAGCCAATATGATCGCCTCTGGCGATTTATCCCAACGGATACCCTCCACTGGCCTTCCTCGGGATGAGATCGGGAATCTGGTCAACACCTTTAATCACATGATCGAAAAGCTCCAAAGGTCCTTCGATCAGATGAAACGTTTTACGGCTGATGCTTCCCATGAGCTTAAGACGCCTCTTTCGGTCTTGCAAAGCGAGATCGAATTCGGTCTCAAACGCCCAAGGAGCCCTGAGGAATATCAGGAGATTTTGAGAAGCTGCCTTGAGGAGATCGAGAGGATGTCAAAGATCCTGAATGGGCTACTTACCTTGGCAAAAGCCGACGCGGGAGCCATAAAGTTGAAAGATGAAGTGGTTGATGTGGAGGAAGTGGCCCGATCCGTATGGAAGAACTTCTTCAAGGTGGCCAAGGAGAACGGGCTTGAGTTTTACTTTGAAGGAGAAAGTGTTAAAGTTCGGGGGGATAAGGATTATTTAAAACAGTTAATAGTTAACCTTGTGGATAATGCCCTTAAGTACACCCCTTCTGGTGGATACGTAAGGCTTTCCACTTTCGCTCAAAATGGAGTAGCCTTAATCGAAATAGAAGATACGGGAGAAGGAATACCCGAGGAAGATCAAGGGAAAATTTTTGATCGGTTTTTCCGGGTGGATAAAGCCCGCTCCCGCGAGAAAGGGGGGGCAGGTTTAGGACTCTCCATCTGTAAGTGGATCGTTCAGGCTCACGGAGGTGAGATTTCATTAAAAAGCGTTCCCGGACAGGGAACCACTTTCACCGTAAGACTTCCTCTTTTTCAAGGTACCTCTTGATTGATTTTGAAACTCGTATTATTATCATGAAGGTAAAAGGGGGAGTTGGTGTAGCTCAATTGGCAGAGCGGCTGATTTGTAATCAGCAGGTTGCGGGTTCAAGTCCCGCCACCAGCTCCATAAAAAAGGAGGGGTACCCAAGTGGCCAAAGGGGGCGGACTGTAAATCCGCTGGCTCAGCCTTCGGAGGTTCAAATCCTCCCCCCTCCACCATGAAAGTAGTAAAGGAAGCGGGAATAGCTCAGCCTGGTAGAGCATCAGCCTTCCAAGCTGAGGGTCGCGGGTTCGAATCCCGTTTCCCGCTCCATAAGTTTATGGGCCCACGTAGCTCAGGGGTAGAGCGCTTCCTTGGTAAGGAAGAGGTCATCGGTTCAATCCCGATCGTGGGCTCCAGGATTTTGTGTTAATATAAGATAAAAGAATAGGAGGTCTTATTATGGCTAAGCCGAAGTTTGAGCGGAAGAAGCCTCATGTGAACATAGGTACTATTGGGCATGTGGATCATGGGAAGACGACTTTGACCAGTGCGATTACCATGG
>Ga0071330_1065948_pt1 | contig 45326 bp, 48 predicted proteins | sample GBScel77sediment_FD_63802 | JGI IMG/M metagenome (GOLD analysis project Ga0071330, IMG submission 63802) | Hot spring sediment microbial communities from Great Boiling Spring, Nevada - Cellulolytic enrichment Sediment 77C v2 (version 2) | ecosystem: Environmental > Aquatic > Thermal springs >...
TCTCCCCCGCGGGGTTAATTATTTTACCAAGTGACTACAGTTACGGCGTCAAGAGTGTGGTGCACTCTTGGCGCTAAGTGGAAGATGCACCCGGTACGTGACCCGTTAGATCACGTCGAGCCGGTGAAAAGCCGGCAATAAAGTTATGACACCCAAGAAATTGCGTGTTTATGATTCTAAAGGACGTGAACATTACGTTTCCCTTGGGGACATTGTTCCCGCGGGTTGGTACGAAGCTACCAACCCGCCAAAAAGGCTTGAGGAGGATCATATTGTTGTAGAAAAGGAATACCTGGGCTTTGATGACATCGAGCCCAGGAAGTTCTTGGTTCTCCGGCCTAAGCGGCTGGAGGAAATCCGGCCGGCCGTGGAGGCGGCCAACAAGGCCGGCAAAGAGGTTGCGGAGTATCTCAACACCCGGCTTGAAGAAGCCGGGATTCCCCGGGAATTTGCGCACGCTGTCTGGTACATCCCGCGTACAGTTGATGATACCCCGGCGGTAGGCAAGATGGTAATTAAATACACTCAACTTGGTTGGATTGGGTACCGCGAAAAAGAAATTAGCTCAGTAGAAGAATTCGAGGAATTACTTCCGATTATCCTCAGAAATTGGCAAGACCACCAAGAACATTTAAGGCAAGAGGAGATTCGGCGGCAAGCAGAGGAAAAACGAAGGGAAATTTCCGCTAAGGCAACCAAGCTTGTTGCCCAAGCTTATCAATTGGGGTTGCTCGAGGAGAAGGGGAGCCTTTTGGCTGGTCAAGTTAGCCTGTACTACAAAGGGGAGCTAGTAGGGCTGAAAAAGTATGAACCCGAAAGCTGGACGGATCCGGATGACGGAGCCATATGGGATGTAACGGAGCCGGGGTACAGTCCTGGAAGAGTAGTAATTACCTCTTACGGTGATGATCAAAAGATAATAAGCCTACTGCAACCAGTCGTTGAACAAAATCAACAGGGAAAATAGATCAGGCAAGGCTTGGCGCGCTTTGCCTGAATGAATGTAACGCGCCCGCTGCATGGCGCGTGAGACCATGCCAAGCCGGTGAAAGGCCGGCAATGATACCATGGAAAAACCCAAAAAATTACGAAAAAAAGAGGAAATGCAACAAAAAATCAAGAAAGAGCAATTTGAGCAAGCCCTTAAGCTTGTTTATCAAGCGTACAAGCTAGGGCTACTTACAGAGCAGGGGAGTTATTTGGCCGCTCTTTATTACAATGGAAGGCTGGTTGGACTCAAAACATTCGATCCAGCGGATTGCCCCGGCGGGCTTGGGGTTACTGCATACGATGCTTATGATGACTATGAAAGAATTATAAAGCTGCTGCAACCCGCTATCGAATCTTCAAAGTCTTCAGATCTTTAACGGTCATTGTACTGATAGAATCAGGCAAGGTTTTGGCGCGGCTTTGCCTGATTAAATCAAGCATGCGCCCGATGCCAAGCGCGTTAGACTTGGCCAAGTCCGGTGAAAAGCCGGCATTCGAGTGATGCAAGTCATTAACATTGAAGCAATCCGCTTAACAGCACCGCTACGCGATAGCGGCGGTAGGTGTGATATATGCGGCGGTGTCGATACCTGTCCCGGGGGTGAAGTAGTCTTTGCAGTCATAGGGCAACCATTCCAACTTATCCCACCAGAAACCAACCCGCCTGAAGGTTGGGTTGTAACTCATCAAACTAAGCGGCATTGGGTAATCATTCCTTCCTTTGCGCAAATCTATGGTGTGATGCAAAGTAAGCGCATATATGCGCATAGACCAGACCACGCGGAAGACTTGTGTTTTGATTGGGTGCAACAATGTGGATACGTAGCTTGGGTTGGTCCACGGCAAAACCCGTCTTTTGCAATGGTCTACTTGCCTGCTGGTGAGCGTGATGAACATGGGAAATGCAAAACGTGTGGTGGCGTCGAATTGTGTCCCGGTGGTAAATGGATTTTGGTAGCACGGGAAGACCCCGTTCATACGCTGCATATTACGCAACCGAAACCATCTGGAATGCAGTTAATCAACAAAGCTGGTCGTTATTGCGATTATGTACCGGATTTCCTTCCCTTGTTCAAAGACGATGAGGCTGAAAAGATATTAAAACACGTTCCCAACGGAATTAGGGTTGCTCTTTGGAGTGCACCACCACCAGACTACATGGGTTGGGTTTTACATAGGGTTTTCTACGCCCTAGATAAGATATTTTTTGTGTTACGCAAATACTAATAACCAAAAAACAGAAAGGAGGAAACTATGAAGCTGATCAACGTTGAAGTTATAAAGTTGTCGTCCCCAAAATGGGGGACTGATAATCGTTGCCAAATATGTCAGGACGATCACGATTGCCCGGGTGAGCACAGTCTAATTGCACCAACCGGGAACCCCGTCTTGAAACTTACTAAAGACGAACTAGAAAAATTAAAGCCGCTTGACGGTTGGAAGTGCCTGCATTCGGACGGCCAATTAAATTACTACGTGCCTGAATTTCTGGGAGTGTTTTCACAAACAAAAGCCAAGCGGATACAAGCCCATAACAGGGCAATAATGTTTGAGCAAATAGGCAATGAGTTTGTCCCTTATTTACCTCAATCAAATTCAAAATGGGTCATGGTGCGGCTTACCCCTCCTATAGACGATGAGACGGGGCGCTGTACCGTATGCGGTTACCGTAATTACTGTTATGGAGGCCTGTGGATTTTGGTACCCCGCTTTTATCCTTTGCAGCCGCTTGGGGATATGCCTCCGGAGGATTATAAGCGCGCGGGTAATTATTACGTACATAAGGAGGTACCTATATACTATTATCCTCAAATTTGCTCCGTTTTGAAACATTTGCCGCGCGAAAACGCGGAAGTGCAACCGCCATGGCATCCCGGTTATTTACCTTCGCCGCTACCTGAGTTGGTCTTTCGTGGTATAGAGTTGGGCAAAGAGTTCGGCGATACCAAATATATTTTGACATTGACACAAAAAGCTACCTGCTTGCCCTACTAGAACAGTGAGGCGGTAGCCGCGTGGTGCATGTGGTCAAGAGTAATGAGATCGTTGACCGCAGCACCGCGCGGCCGGCAGCCTTGTCGATGCTTAACAGCCCTATTCATTATTGTAGCCAATAGTGTGGAACAGTGCAATAAGTGTGTAAGAATTGGTGTGTTTGCTGGTGTGTAAAATTGCACGCGTTCAGGGTTGTCATCATGCGTTTCATGCTTGCAAAGATTAGCTATGAAATCATTGCAGCTGCACCATCTTTAAAAAGTGTGTTAACACATCGGCTTTACATAACGCATATTTATTGCAACAAACATCAGAAAAATTTTTTAAATTTTCTTGTTGACAAAAGTTGTGGATTGTATTAACGTTGATTGCGTATGAAAGTAGAATTAGCGTATAATGGAGGGCCAGCTGTGGCTATGTTAGGCGCTGAAGAGTTCTCGCCAGTTATTGTGGCGGCGCCGTCTGAAGAGATGGCGCGTGCTGCATGGGCGTATTTGAGTAGGCAACCTTTTGATGTCTCAAAGGTTGCTGTGACGTCTATTCCGTTTTGTGATGAGTCGAATCTACCCCCTGAATGTAAGCAAGGGGTGTTAATTGAGGTGTACCCGTTCATGCGTCATGACAACATAGAAGTTTACGAGCGGTTTGGTCTTGTTATTCGGCTTTATGTTGAAGTTGTCCCTTCGACTTCGGCAACAGGCATTATTTTTAACGGGATTAAAATTTTTCGAGTAGAGAACTATGTGTAACAGGTGTCATACATGCGGTGCTTTACTTGAGAATGCGCAAGACGGGCAATGGTGTCCTGCGTGCCAACAGGTGCGCAGGTATCGTAGCCATGGGTATGATTCAGCCGATGGTGACCACTGTCCATCGTTGATAGAGATTGTAGCTAATTTGATTTTCATTGCAGCTACAACGGACGATCCACAAAAGGCTAAGTGGGTTGCTGATAGGCTGATATCTCTTCCAGGTATTGGCGCTGGTAAACAGAAACAATACATGGAATTTGCCGGTTGGCATTTAGGATGGGTGAAGAAACATGAGAAGACACAGCACAAGACTACCTAAGAGAGGTATTACCACGGCTATTGCCGTACGGGCATTTAAGCTTGGCATATCCGAGCCAGCAATAGTGCTAAAGGCTCTGGCGATATTGTTGCGGGCCTTGCCTGATCGCAATGCTTTGGCTTGGGTAGGCCGGCTTTTATGCACAATTAGTCGTTCAGAAACATTATATCAACAAGCAAAACAGGAGATAACGTATGAGTCGAAAGTTAGCTAAATATGCAAAGTTGCCGCGTAAAGGTTTATTGCGCGCGGCTATATTCAAGCAGTTATGGCAATCGGGGGTTACTAACCCTGAGGAAGTTGATATGTTGTTGCGCAAAACTCTCCAGGTACTAGCCACACCAGAATTAGTGGCGTGGTTTGGGAGGGTTGTGAGATACATCGGGTCTAAACCCGATCTTTGGGATAAAGCGCGCAAGGAATACACTGAAACCACGTAATTTATAAAGGAGGACCTATGAAACTGATAACTATCGGTAAGTTGCTTGATGATCAGACAGTAGCCATACATTTGTATGGCTGTACAGCGACACAAGACATATCCCCGGTCGTGTTTGCATTATTTGTTGCGGCCTTTAACAAGGGGATATTCTCGCGGGAATACGAAAAGGAACTACATACAAAGTTACAAACGGAAATGCACCAGTCCTGGACTTTCCATGATATCGCATATTCCATCAAGGATTGCGATGGGAAAAAATGCCCGAAGTGTAAACTAAACGGCCAAAACGTATATATGAACGACCTGAAAAAGCCTAAGATTGTGTCATACAACAAGTTCTTTGGATTACCCGAACAACCACAGGAAACTCAACCTGCGGAAGTTAAGGAAGAGGCTAAGCCCGCAGAAGTTAAGGAAGAAGCACAAGGGGTTAATGTAGCCACTGAACCAGAACAAGCAATGACTGTAGCCGTGCAAGAAATGGTAGAACCGGTACCACAACCGTCCCCGGAATTGCAACAAACACAATTACCTGCTACGTCGGAACCAGCCACTCAATGGCTCATTGAGGGCGATTCTGTTCGATATGTTCCGTTGGGCAGTCGTGATCCAATCTTGTTACGATTAGAAATTATCAAACAGCTAGCAGCGCCATATGTTGACAGAAATCGGCAAGTCAAGACTATACCCGATGATGTAGCGCGCACTATTCTGATTCAATGCGCTGGTCTTCGTCTGGATCCGGCGGCAGGCGACGTTTCAATTGTCCCATTCTATGATCGAAACAAAGGGGATATTTCGTGGACGATCTTGACTAGGTATTACGTGTTCTATAAACGGGCGCAAATGGATCCTACGTTTTCGGGTGTTAAAAGTGGTTTGATTATCGATCCGCCAATTGAATGCAAACCTTGTGGTGGTACTGGCTTATTCAATGGCAATGTATGTCCGTTATGCGATGGTATGGGGGTTCGTGATCAGATAGTAGGCGCTGTTGTAGCACCGCATTTAGGGCAACGGCGTGTAATCGGCGCGTGGGCAACAGTACAATTCACTAACGGTAAGCTCATTTCGGTACGTATCAACCGTGATGCATACTGGAAACAAACGCCAATTTGGGAACAGATGGGTAATGAAATGTTAGTTAAATGCGCTGAAGCAGCTGCATTACGCAGGGCATTTCCAGCGCAATTAGGCAATCTGTATATCCCTGAAGAAATGCCGGCTACGCAACCGGCTATAGATGTTGAGACTGCACAACCACAAACACCAGTTTCTCTACCGCCATTTTTAAAGAAGTAGAAAGGAGGATATCATGAAAATTAGCCTTAGTAAGACGGTACGTTATTGGTTATGTCCGGGTGCGTTGCTCTTAGAGCAAGATCCCCGGTGTCCTAAGATTGTTACTCCTGAGATGGAGCGCGGGCTAGCGTTGCATGAAGCGCTAGCCAAAGGTGACGGCTCAGGCTTGAGCCCGGAACTGTACCAACTGTTTGAACAACTGCAAGAAAGAACGAAAACGGTCGTTGATAAACATCTGAAAGCGCCTGTTGAACGAATTACTGAATACAAAATTCAAATGAAGTTAGATCCAGAAACTAAGCAGTTGGTCCCCACAACAATAACAGAGAATGGGACAGGCGATGTATACTTGACAGGCGTAGTGGATCTAATATTTCGTGATAGCGAGGGGAAAGTGATGCTAGTCGAGTATAAGACTGGCATGGTATTAGAAGGCAACATCTTACAGACAGCCAGGCAACAGGTACAGTCGTATGTGGCGATAGTGGCTCAGGCGTTGGGTGTAGATTCATTGTACACAGCGTTGATCTGGCCGCAAGGTGAGAAAGTTGAGTTATGGGCATCAGAACACGTGACGACTGCAATTGAACAGCTAGCACAACTTGCGTTATACGTTAAGGAGTACAAAGATGTTCGGGTGCCGGGTACGTTACAATGTCAGTTCTGTGCAGCAAAAAGCATATGTCCTGAATACGCTACTTGGGCTGCTGATTGTTTGTCTGTTATCGGTCCGGTGCCGCCTATAGTTCGTAGCCTATGGGATCAGCCGATGGCAACGTGGCCGATTGAGGTTATACGCGAATTTCCGAAAGTACGGCTACTGTTAAAGGAATTGATACGGGCGCTTGAACTGAAAGAGGAGGAGTACAAAGAATTATTGAAATCGCGTCCGGATATTGAGGAACAATTACCTGAGCGGGTAGTGCTACGTAAGCGCGAGCGGGTGGACAATATACCCAAACTGTATAACCAGTTCAGGCAAGAGCTGATGCCTTATGTTTTACAGTTGTTTGAGCATATACCGAATTTGACAGAACAAGAACGCCAACAAGCCGCTGAATCCCAGATAGAAGCGGCATTTCTTGCCAGTTTAGTAGCACGCAAGTCGGAGGTGATAAGACAAATACAAGCACTTGCAAAGTGCAGCTCAGCCGAAGCGAATCGGCTATGGCGTATAATTTCTGAAGGTTGTATTACAGAAGAAGAGTATTGGTCAATAGTTTCTAAGAGGCCATGACACAAGACATTCCAATTAGCTCAATAGATTTCGATCGATCGCCATTACCGCGTGCATCTTTGCGCCAGGAAGTCATAGTAGAATATGCTAAGGCAATGCGAGCAGGCGCGCAGTTCCCGCCCATTCTAGTCGTAGCAATTGGTGATCGTTACTATATTGCGGATGGGTGGCACCGTACCAAGGCGGCTATAGAAGCTGGTTATACACAAATCAGAGCAGAAGTTGTACAGGGGGACGAGGATGAATTGTATCGATTAGCGTTACGCGCCAATATACGGCATGGCGTTCGGCGGTCACCAGAGGATAAACGTAAAGCAGTTGAGATAGCCTTGAAACGATGGCCACAAAAGACAGATGCAGAGATAGCGCAGTTATGCGTAGTTGAACCTGCGTACGTATTAAGTGTACGTAGGTCGTTACAACGGCGCGGGATAATATCACGTGGCCCAATGCGCAAATTGAAGCCAGGGACTGATGTACCTACTGATGCGGTAGGCCAACCTATTCCGCCGGAGGCTTATGAAGTATGGTCTGAGCGATATCGAATTATAGACCATATTGATACGTTACGTAAGCTGATTGCGGTGTTGAAAGAGGAAGAAAAGACGTATCCTAAACTGTATGCGGGGGTTGTACTAAAAGCAGTTGTTTCACATTTACAATTAGCAATGAATGAGTTGATTTTAGGTGTTCCATATGCAGTTTGTCCGGTATGCGGCGGAGGGGTTATCTCCTCTGCATGCAATACATGTTTTGGACGCGGTTTTGTAAATAAACAAACATATGGAAGGCTTGCAGATCACAATCCGCTCTTACCAAGAGCAAGCGGTCCAGTCAGCGCTACAAGCTATAGCCCAGGGCAAGAACCCGCTGATAGTTTGCCCGACAGGTACTGGGAAAACGATAATCTTGGCGGCGATAGCATCCCAGATATGCCGTCAAGCTAAGTCGGTAATGATTGTAGCGCATAGGTCGGAAATCATCCAACAATTGTACGATTGTATTGTTAGAGTCACAGGCATTACGCCCGAAATCGAACAACAAGATAAAAGAGCTTATGCGGGGCATTGGTTCAATGATCGTGGACAAATCATAATAGCGAGCGCGCAAACGCTATTGGCAAGAGAGGGCGGGAAATTGCGGCTTACGCGATTTGATCCCGCTAAGTTTAGTGCTGTCATATTTGACGAGGCGCATCATTACGTTGCAAGGGAGTTTTCAAGAATTAGCACATATTTTAGTGCTGCTGGCGTACCGTCTATAGGCGTAACAGCAACGCCAGATAGACGAGATAATATTGGGCTAGGTAAAATCTTTAATCACTTAGCATTTGTTTATCAGATCCAAGACGCCATTGAAGATGGATGGCTAGTCCCAGTCCGTGCTTATATGGCACCAGTCGATAGCATGGACTTAGCATGGGTAAAGAGCGAGCGCGGTGATTTAAATACTGTTCAGCTTGCGCAAGAAATGGAAAAGGAAAAGAACGTGTTGGCCGTCGTTCAACCCACATTAGAGTTTGCAGCTGGATTGCATCCCGGATATTTCCATAGCATTCCATTGGAGCAATGGAAAACGTTTCTGGATATTACGTTACCTGCTTCACCGCATCGGGTAATCGTCTTCTGCGCTAGCGTTAGACAAGCGCAAATGATTGCAGAAGTTATTAATGGCATTTATCCGGGGATTGCAGCTGCTGTTTGGGGATCTATGCCTCAAGAAGCTCGAATAAATGTCAGACGTCAACTCAATGAAGGATCCATTAGGATCATTACCAATTGCAATTTATGGACAGAAGGCGTTGATGAGCCTATACTTGATGTTGTTATTATGGCACGACCAACACAAAGTCGTGCGTTATATAGCCAGATGGCAGGGAGAGTCATGCGACCGTTACCAGGGTTGGTAGATGTCCCATCATACACAGCTGAAGAGAGAAAGAAGGCAATCGAAAGATCTACTAAGCCATGTTGTTATATATTGGATTTTGTTGGTAATGCTGGTCGTCATAAGTTGGTATACGCACCTAAGTTGTTGTATAAAGCGCTGCAACCATCGCAAATACAATCTGTTATACGTAAGGTCAAACGTCGTACTGGTCGAGTAGTTGCAATCACAGATCATGGGGTTGACACCGAAGACGTTGTTACTATCCCACCTGTAGTCAAAGTTAAATACTCATTGGTAGATACCGACGTTTTCAATATTAATGAGGTACATGAAGTTAAGCCATTATTAATTGAACGCGATAATGCTAATGCACCTACACCTAAACAACTTGCCTGGTTAATGCGTCATGGGGTGAACGTTAATAAGCTGAAATTAACACGGCGCGAGGCATCACAGCTAATTGATGAACTGATCGAACGCATGCAATTAGGGCATGCCACCTATAGACAACAACAATTTCTTAGCAAGTACAAAATAAATGCCAAGAACATGTCTAAACAATTGGCAGACAAGATCATACAAGCAATTGTTGATAACGGATATAAGCCATTACCGCCACAGCAATTGAAGGCTATAATTGCCACAGAAGTGAATGAATTGCTATGAGCCACAGTGGCATGATGAAAAGCAGGTGGCGCCGTATTTATAAGTTGGGGATACGGTGTCCTATTTGCGGCAAACCCGATTGGTGCATGGTATCTGATACATGGGTTTGTTGTGCTCGGACACCCAGTTCACGCCGGTTAGGAAATGCTGGATGGTTACATCCATGGCCAGATGTTAAGACGCCACCAATAATAAACGGCGAGCAACCCGAGACAGATGAAAAACCAGCAATACTAAACGTAATAGATGTATACTCGTATTTTTCGAGATACACAACGACGGAACGTTTAGAATGGCATGCTAAGAATTTAGGCGTGTCACGCTTAAGCTTGGAGCTGTTGGGGACGCTATGCAACAAGGCTGGTGATTCACTCATTTTTCCTATGCGTAGCGGTCGATCATTGGAAATTATCGGCTTTCGAGTTCGTAAGTTTGATGGGTCAAAACGCAGTATTAAAGGCAGTAAAGAAGGTCTGTTTGTTGTGCCAACTATACGACCACCATTAGAAACGCTTATAATTGTTGAAGGTCCTACTGATACAGTAGCTGGTTTGCATTTAGATCTGCCGGTAATTGGTCGACCATCGTGCAACTGTGGCAATGATCATATACTTGCGATAGTTAAACGATTACGACCCACCACAGTAGTTATCATAGCCGATAATGATGAACCAGGCATAGAAGGCGCTAAAAACACCGCATCACAGTTGCGTGTCCCCTGCCAAATTGCGATATTACCATGTAAAGATTTACGCGAATTTGTTCAAAAAGGAGGCACTAAAAAAGATTTGTTGCGCATTATATACAATGCACCATTTGTCAATACACACAACTTTGTAAGAAAAGTAATCCGTTCAATAAATGAACAACCTGATTGGTTAGAGGCTTATGTATCCTCAACAGAGTAGATGGCAATTAGTATACATCCATGAGATACATGCGGCCGCTAAACCAGAACAACGGCCACGGATAACTACTCATAAAGGCAAGATCAAGGTATTCGTGCCACGATCGAAATGGCATAGCTGGACAAGGCTAGAGTTAATGCAAAATCGGCCACCAAGACCGTTCAGCCGTCCGCTTTTTGTTCAGGTCTTGTATGGTATGCCACGACACGCTACTAGCCGACCAGACATAGATAACTTGAACAAGTCTATCTTGGACTTGCTGGTAAAGGCGAAAATAATCAAAGACGACCGACTTGTTGTAGGTCTGCTTACTGCTAAGAAAAAGACGGCTAAACCTGGCGTGCTAGTTACTATTTGGGAGTGGTCTGATGAATCTGACGATTTTGCATTAGCAGAGTTGCCGTTGTCTGCAACAGCTTTTGAATGGCTTGAAATTCAGCAATATACTCGTCACGTAACGCGGGCACGGCATTGATAGTGTCGATTACTTTGTCCCTAAACGCTATTACCTCAGGATGGTCGCTTTGATATGTTGCAAATAGCAGCAGCACAATTGGATCCAGCGCCTTGATCATTTGCCGCACACTGTCTAGCGCTGCATTGTAGTCCATTAACACTGCTGCATTAGTTTCGCCGATTTCTTTGATTAATTCCTCTGCAGCTATACGATCTTCTTCTGTAAGCGGCTCTTCTTTAGACGGATAACCTAATTCGGTAATCATGTATTGCGCGAGCGAACTAAGGATACCGTTCCGCAGCTTATCGCCTAACTCTACAGCGGCTGCTAGTGGATCGGTAGCCTGTGTCATGACCCTACGGTAATCTTCTGAAGACACACGTGCGCCTAATGCGCGAGCGAAATACGATTGAGCTTGTTCCCAGTTATGCATGGCTACACGTTGATTAAATATGTCATCCATGCCACTAAAGAAGTTCAATATCTCGCCCAACCCTGCATGAATGTACCCACTGCCTATCAGCTGGCTTGCGCGCCGCATAGAAAATGTATACGCTTCACGCGCAATATCTGATGTACCTACGCTGGTGACTATACCGCGTTTGCGTTGATAGCGATAATACGCGTTCAGGGCTTGTTCAAGCGCTACATTGCGACTTGCCAAGAACGATATGCCGCTTAACCCCTCCAAGATGCTTACTGCCGGGTCCCCCGCCAACTCAGCTATCTCATGTAGGCCGGCGCCTGGTCGACTACCACGCAATAACAGGTTTAATGACGGAACTGCACGTCCTACCGTTAACTCTACGCGTTCACCAGCTGTTACTGGCGCCTGCCCAGCTACAGCTTTACCAAGTTGGTATGTTTCGTATATGACGAACTGTGGCCAGCATAGTTGCCATAATGCACGTACCGTCGAATCGCCGTTGATTAACCGGCTCACAACATAGAACGGTCCACCATTACGCGCTGCAATAAGATCTGCTACCCCACTAAACGGATCATTGCGCATCTCGCGAACAAGCTCTTCAACGCCGTATTTACCACTACGTAGCCATGTCATTAACAGTATCAGCGCCGCACCTAGTGTCATTTGGCTAGACCAGTGATGCACATTAGATAGCAACGCCTTAGCAATCTGATGGGGATCCCCAGATTCGAGAGCTATGCGAAGCTGGTTCCAGTAAGATCGTAATTGGCGTAATTGGCTGGTGTAATAATTGATAAACTTGAATAAGTGACGTAATGGACCAGTAGCAATTTTTGGTTTTTCGGCAATCCAAATAGCAGGACCATATAACCCGTTGTTAAGCCGTTGCGCCAAAGCCGACATTTGATGAATCTTTGCGGCACTTAATAGTGATTCTTGTAAGGCTTTAGGCGACATTTGCATTATAGTGCTAAGCCAATTCACCATTGCCCGCCCAATTTTATCATTGTTGTTATTGATTAGCCGTTGCCGGGTGTAATCCAGCAAGGCAAATGAGTAGGCGCTTTCGAGCGTATTCAGTATACCCTCAACGTTGAAGACTACGTTAAAGAACCGTTTGCCTAACCGTTTTGCGCTCGTCAAAATAAACGTCCGACCGATCGCATATCTGTCTTCGGTCATGCGATAAATACTCAGGAATTCATCCAGTTGCGATCGGAACTCCTTATCGGTCAGTAGCTTACGGAAAAGATACGCAACTCCTCGACCTAACGTGCGCGGATACAGGAGCGGTTGCAGGAATGCTTCTGGCATCTGTGTTAACGGCAGGGTACTAAGCACAGAGGCAACAAATGCAGTGTCTAATGTACGCCATGGTCCTCGAACTGCCTGTTGTATGGATACAGGGATGTTATACAGCAGCCGGCTAACAACCGATTGGCTACTAGGCACGCCACGCACTACTGATATTAGATAAGCCAATTCTTCATCATCTAATACCGGCGCAATAGTTTTGAATGTCTCCACAAGGCCGCCTGATGTAAACACTTGTCTTGATCCATACGCACTACTGATTGAGCGTACTACCAAGTTGAAGTAGCGAGACGGATTAACTTCGAATAGCGGAATATCTGACGCGATTCGCCAACCGTGTACTGTTGCCGGTATTAGATTGGGCACATGCGGGAATAATCTGTTGAAATCTTGAGCAATGAGCGGTAATGGGCGGTCATAACCTGCTGCAAATATGCCTTTTACATGTCTTACTACGAAGTAATCGGCGTATTTATTGATTAATCGCTGAATTAATTCTTGCCCCTTGGGAGAATTAACCCATGCATGGACATCATCGTCTACTTCACTAAGGATGTACCTAATAAACCACTCCTCTGGTGAACCGCCCTCTACTTCCGGTATTTCTCCTAACCCTTTGAACAGCCTGTATAATGGGGTTTTTGTAATTTCTTTAGGGGTTTTAAGTGCTATTTGTCTGGTACGAGCGATTTCATCTGCAATATATTCGCGGTTCAAATCCATCATCGCGCGCAGGAAATAAGCATATTTGCGCGCATCGCCATATCGTTTAGCTGCTAGCAAATGATAGAGCGCCATTGTGGGGAACCGTTGCCATTCCCCAAATGGCATGACAGACAAGGCTTCAGACTTCGGTACGCCTATCGAGACCACATTAGCACGGTACAACTCATAAAGATATTCGATTTGTTTATCAGATAATTGCTTAACGGCATCTATTATATGGGCAAATGGTTCCTTATCTCGCGTGGCTATAAGTTGCTTGATGAAATTCTTAAACGCATCCAGTGAATCAGGGATATAGTAGGCGCCAGACTCATCATATTGCCGCTTGTATACTAGCCCGAGCCTGTCAAGCAGCCATGTATACAGCATTACAGAAGGCGAATCAGGATCGTTGGGATACAATGGAATTGGCTTGTATAATTCGTGCTCTTCTTTAGCGGTTAACAGTTTATTGGCGCGTCTCAGGTGATTAAACACCCTGGTGCTTAGTCCATAATAAACCTGTGATGATAGTTGTAATGCCCTTTCGATTCGGTTAACGGCTTCAGCAATCGCGGTATCTTTCTGACCAACCGTCTGGCGTATACGATGTAAGATGGAATATGCGTTATCGGCAAAAGATAATAAACCGCCACCGCGCACCAGTATTGTACCACCTATTTCTTCTTTAGAAGGTAAGGGTTCCGGTCCGGTAGTTAGCGTCGTTGTAGGCGGAGGCGGTTCTGATGGCGGCGTTGTAGCTAGCGGTTCTTGCACCTTCTGTTCTGGCACCAACGCCTGCACGCTGTTAAGTGCAGTTTTACCGATCTCCTTAACCTGTTCTGTTGAAATGTCTTTAAGTTCTAACTGCACTAATTTAATCGCGTTAGGCTGTTCGCTGTTACTTAAGAACCTTAATGCAGTCTCATAAGGGATACGCGTTGCATTATGTTGCACTGCAACCCCTTTGGGCACATGTAATAACACTATCTTGTTTACACCGCTTACGCCTAACTTAGACAATACCGCTTCTAAGTTGCCTTGCTGCTGTTTCCATATTCTTAGAACGACATCACCGGCAGACACTAATGGATCGTCACGGTCAGCACTCAACCAGAGTATAGCGGTATTGCCGGGCTTACTTACCTGCTGTAATCGGCTTATCAACTCTTCCGGCGCATTAAATACTTCTGGTGGCGCAAACGGCGAAGCTACAAGAGGAGCACCCTTGGGATTACTTTTAACCGTTTTCCACAAGTTAATTTGTTCGAGGTCAACGCCAAAGAATGTTGCTAGCCTAGATGCCTGCGGTTCAGGGACTTCAGCCGATGCGACAATGGCCGCTCTTAGAGAGTACGGCAGCCGTGCAATATTAGATGAAAGCTTAGACACAATAGCATCATATGTTTCCACATCAACAGACAATAATTGGTCATCATCTAGGTGATCAGCTAGTGCATGTACGAGTGATTTTAATTGCTTAACAAAGCTACTACGTTGTAGGCCATGTATGGGGTCGATCTTCGACGTAAGTGTATTCAATTGCGATTGTACTTGGTCTTGGATTGCTTGTAAGACATGGGCTACTTGCACGGCTTTTGCTGTTGCGGGATGTTCCCCCAATAGCACAGCCAGTTCAGGCAACATCTTGGAATTCTGGGCAGATGCCAAAATATTGATTTTTGTTGTTTTGGGTAAAGCGCGTAATGGCTCTAAATGTTGCTTGTAGGCTATAGCAATATCAGCAGCGGTTATATCCGGTGCTTCTTGTTTGGTTATTGCTAATCGGTTTAATAAATCCTTTGCTATTTCGGCTGGGTTATCCGATTTTGGAATATCGGCCCATACTTTTTCGATATCCAGTAGTGGTTTAACTTCACGCGCCTTGGGCAAAGACGGTGGCGCCGTTGGTTTAGCTTTCTTGGCTAATGCGTATCCACCGACAGGCAATAACGCACCCGCCAAAGCAGTAGCAGCGCCATACCCATATTCGTAGCTACGTTTATATTTCTCGGGTTCCTTTCTGGCCTCTTCAATGGTCTTAATACCGCTGGCTACAATAGGTGCACCAGCTGCAGCGCCAACTGCTGCACCAGCCGCACCAGCAAGCTTTGGCGAAATTTTACTAGCAAGTGTACCTACACCGCGTGCTACTCCAGCACCAGCTGCTGCTAACAATAAATTGACAGGATTTAGAACATCTAGCGCAAACTCAGTACCAACACCAGCAATTGTAGCTGGTACCACACCCGCCTTGGGACCAACTGTTGTAGCCACTAATTCACCTGGTGTCTTGCCTGTCTCGGATTCAACTGCTTGCCGAATAAGTCCGCCAAGGTTTAGCGCAACGCTTTTTGCCAAAGCAGATTTGGTCTCCTGTAATTGTCCCTGTAGCCATTGAATTGTATGTTCGGACAATGGAGTACCATCTGGAAATTTCCCTTCTCGTAAAAGTTTCTGTATGGCTCTTTTGCGTTCATCAAATACGAGTGGACCTGATTCTGGCTCTAAAGCAATATCAGAAATCTGTTCATCTATAAACGCTGCGGCTTTAACTATCTCTTCATACGCAGCTCGCAATTTTGGGTTTCGCAATAACGCTTCTGGATCATCAGGGGCATCTTGCGGGACACGTACCCAAATCCCCCATTTTCGGTCTAACAATACACGCTTGGTCGGTACCTCTGCCATTATTCGAAACTAAACGGAAATTCTTCTATGCCAGGAGGCGGCGCTGGTAAAATATTCCCCGATACTGAAGGTTGCCCAGTAGTCCAAGAAGCAGACGGTAAATTAGTCTGAAGATTTTGTTCGCCCATAACACTCCGTCTTAGTTGTTCGCGTATTGCTTCATAAATGCGCCCCTTTGTTGGTGTAGTCTGCTGTTCGTCTACAGAATAAATCAGCTTAGCCATCCGTTCTAGCTCAGTCATCGGTACAGTCAACGACGTACCATACCGTTGTTCAAGCTGTCTAACCGCATCTAACACAGCATTATACGCCGTCAACAATGATGGTGCCTCACCTTGCTGTTTCCGTTGCGCATAGATAATCGATGCAATGCGTGGCGCTTCTGCTATAACCTTTTGTGATAACTGTTTTGCTATGTCTTCAGATGTTTGCGTCTGTAATTTTTCGCGTGCTATATCTAGTTGCGACTGTCTTATTTCTTGTAATGCGCGCCTGTAATCAGCTAACGATTGTATTTTTTGCCGATTTAGCTCTAGCTCAGCCTGTAAGCGTTGTAACGTTCCTAAGGCCTGCATTTGTTTAATGGCCAGCTCATGCGCTGCCAACTGCTGTTCTGCACGCTGGGCAGCGGCTCGTAACTGTAACTCAGCACTTCGTAATAAAGCCTCCTGTTGCAATTGCTGGGCTTGCAAATTCAGCTGTTGTTGGCGAATGGCTAACTCCTTTTCACGTTGCTGTAACTCGGCTATTGTCGATAACGTTGCCAAAGCCGATTGTAACCCCTGCCGGAACGCCCCAGCGGCTGCACCAGCGGGCAATCTCTGTGTCTCACCAGGTACTATCCATGTTGGTAGCGATAACATATCATCCTAACATATTTGATAATATTTCGTTCCAATCTTGGCTTAACAATCCACCCATACCTGCTTGCGTCAGATTCAGCAACAATTGATTCTGCGCTAAGTCAGATAAGATATTCCATAGCCCTGCCATCGTTGGGTCAGGCGCAGCAGCAAGTACGTTCTGCAACCATGATAAGTTCAATAAAGTCGATACATCAGGCAGTCCAGCCTGCATAAGTGCCGACGCCAATTGAGGCATATAATTAGTAACGTCATAAGTTGGCAACTGCGAAAAAGCTTGCTGAGCAGCCGACAAACCAGCCTGTTGGAGCCCTAAAGATGTTAAGCCAAGCGCACGTAACAAAGCCGTGTTAACGACAGGCGCCCCCGGCATACCCATCGCCACCCCACGCTCAGCAGCGCGTCGTTGCAATTGATACCATACATCAGATGGTACTTGACCACTAAGTAACGACCCTAAAACGGAACTATACTTCTGCGCTAGTTGTTCATACCCCGGCAATAGCGCGCTCCGCGCTTGCAATGTCTGTTGTATTCCCGCTTGTGTAAAGATATCTGATAAGCGTTTGGCTAAATCTACAATATTAGGCAAATACTGCGACTGAATATCATAATACTGCGTCAGGATACTGCTTATATCCGGAGCTTGTGGCTTGGAGCCAAAAACCTCTTGTAGTACGTTTGTTGATGGCGCACTAGTAGTAAACTGGCTCTTCTTTGTTGTTTTAGTTGTTACAGACGCCATAATCTTCCGTCTATTGGTAATCGTATAGTTGGCCTCTACGCTTATAGCGCATGTAATTCTCCCATATTCTTTGCTCTATTGGCAATGGTAACTTAAAGCTTAAGCCTGTACCGTCTTCCCACGGCCATGGATATCTTTTACGTTTTTTCTTCTTTAGACGTTCGGGATATATAACATCTGGCTGGCCCGCCCAAAGAGAGGACGCTCTAGAAGGCATCCCGCCTAATAAATTCCGATATACCTCTAATGTAGTTTGATTAAACGGTATCATGATGTCGCTCGTGATACTAACACACGTTGTCCTGTTTTAGTGTCTATTAACGCACGCTCCTCGACTATGCGTCCTTCAGGGTCTTCATACCGAATAATTTCAAACATGCGGTTGGTACCCGCTGGCATAGTCAATGATGATAACACTCGCTTACGACGCGCAACATTTGACTCGGTAACCGGTTGCCACGGTGAACTACGCCCACCTGTTGATGTTCTGCCACTACCGCGGGTCTCTTTCTTTTTCTTTTCCAATCCGTAAATAGCGCTCAATATAGTCCCTAGCTGGCTCAGGTTAGAAGCCAGCTGCGCTCCCAAGGCGCTCGCGAGCTGCCTTGTGCCTTGACGATCTAATAAACTAAACGGAAATATGTCCGGTAACTGTATCATATTACAACATTGGCGTAGGTGGTATTCCCACCCGCACCGTCACTTGTCTACTAGCATACAATTTCAGCTCACCCAAAAGATACTCTATAGCTTGTTTATGTTTCAAGAGCGACATTTGCACTGCACCTTCTGTCGTTAAATTATCATACATGATGGACTGGCATTCAGCTATGATGGCTTCCAAATTCTGAATCACTAAGAAATCTAAATCGTGTTTAACGTCTATATAATCCAGTTGGCAAACCGCCTTCACTGTATGGTATGTCGGCTGGTATCCAATACCTACCAAATGATATTGCGTATAGCTCGCCACTGTTTCAGACGGCTCCATAATATGGATAAGCTCATCATCTTCGTAGATTTCCACATATCCTGCGGTAACATCTTTCTGAATGGCGGTTAATTTCTTGAATTTAATCGGCACTGTAGTCCCCATCTTAGTGGCTTTAACCAAATACCCCGGCACACGATTACCATCAACATACGAATACACCTGATAGGAATTTTCATCTATTCCGCAGAATAAAACATTCGCTTGCTCATCATTATCATCCAAAACACGCACTTTTAACGTTCCCCCTGTATACGGCTTGTATGTTGCCACTGTACCAGTTGTACGCAATTCTGGTATAGGCAATATATTGTCTAATGTCTGCACAATGTCACACAACATGCTATTACCGAATCGATCAAATTCATAAAACGGATTTGTAACCATCACATAACTGTCCTTATCCAGGACAGCAGCAACTATCTTGGCTACGCCGCGTGGCATGACTAAAGTTGGGCTTTCTGGCGTGAATGGAAACTCGACGACTGCCCATGTTCCCCACCAACCGGTATCCGGCCGTTCCGGCGCATATAATAGCCTACGTTGTGCCGCATTCACATACTCAGCAATCAACGGCACATTATTCCGGTCTATGCCCAACACTTCGGGCAACCTACTAAGTCGACAATCTCTAAGCCTTAACCTGTGCATAACTCTTATTCAATGTATGCCATTCTACTAGTAAATCGATACGGATAATTCTTCCAGCAGTTAAGACAATCTCCAAATAACACTAAACAATTATTGTAATCAGGACTATTAATAATCTCAGCTGTTTGCACTGCGCTTTCTAATGTATCAAATTCACTGACATTCTCTAACACATACAAAAGAATATAACACTTTGGATATATTATGTGAGTCGTTGCCGTGTCTTTATTCCATTGTACTGTAGCGGTCATCGGTGGTATGTAGATAGTTCTTGATTCTGGTAACTGATTCGGCGGCAAACCCACATTTACTGGTGTAAATTTATACCATACAAGCATTTCACCTATCTGCTGGGGACTGTCTTTGGGAATGAACGTCGCTGGAAGATCTGCAATAATCCCGCTTCTCTTGGCGCCATCTGGCATTGTGACTTCAACGTCCCCGTATCCCGCACACAACACTACATCTTTGTCTACGTCTAATTTTATTGGCTCCCAAGACACCGCGATCTCATATACTATGCGGCTGCAAAATAAATCCGGCAATATATACACATGTTGATTTGGATACCAATGTGATGTTAACTCCAGTGGACACGGTGGGCTATAGCTGTAAATGTCATGTAACTTGTATGCCATAACATCAATGCAGCATTATAACCTGTTCATCATCTCTTATACTTATACTGCCACCCACCCATACAACGTGCAACCCAGGAATTTCCCACGGCGCTGCATTCGGCGCATTTTTTAACGCCGTATCATCACTTACAAATACCAGTAAATTAAGTGTCTCATATGTATACCAAAACATGTCGCCAGTTTCGATATTATTCCCCCCTTGAATACCGCGCTTAATCTTTGCCAACCACGGAAATGTCGGACTCACAGTATAATATTTCACTCCACCGCTTGTCGCATCTACGGTTATAGTACCAAAATTCAATAATCTCTCTGGTGTATTATCAGACGGGCTTTCCGCCACTACAATCTCATAAGTTATCTCGCCAAGCTCTGAATCCTCATCATATAATAGTGTAGGCACATAAGGTATTAATTTACCGCCTTCGCTAACAAGATTCGCCGGCATTACGCTCGGCACATTTATCGTCACCGTCCAATATTCGTCAGTTGGGGTGTAATACTTACAAGCAGGCGGTTGTCTAAATTCGCCAAAAGATGAACCGCCCTCAAGCCAACCTGGTCGCAATATTCCGTAAATAGGCAGTTTTGCCCCTGAACCCGGCCATCGCCCAGCATAAGGTATAACTTGACCAGGCAACTCAAAACAATCATCACGCGACAATAATGCCGGCGCAATATACTCATCCACAGAATTAATCCACAAAATGTCATGTATCCTGCGGATCGCACCACTAAATACTTGTTCGCCAACACAATATTCACCTATATCGCGAATGTATCCAATGAAACGTAGTTCTTCTGTAGCATACCCCCAAAGTGATGCATGACCCGGAATATGCATGCCCCAACCTTCTACACCAAAAAATGGCTCGCATCCACGATTATACGCACGAAAACTCCGTACACGGCAGATAATTTCTGCCGTTGTAGATGACAGCATCTTAACTGCAGTTATGGTATCATATGGTGTCATGGTTCAATAGGATAACACAATTCTCTTGAGCGTATAACATAACCAATTTGCCCTGCCCCTGAAATGTCTTTGCATTCCCACTCCACATCCAACTCTTTCACTATACCAGGACACTCTCTAAGCACCCCCTTGATTATAGGTCGTCGTATTATGTGGCTACGGTCAATCAATACCAACGCCTGACTATATTCCGAGACCCAATTCATGTACTTTTCTACTGTGGGCGCACGTGTCACTGATATACCTACCCCACATGTAGGACCGCACAATAACGCCCCATCTATCTTAGTTCCATCCACGGTATATAAGTATGGTCTCCAATATAGCTGCAGCGCCGAACCTATCTGCGTGACGTCATCAATTACAAACAAAGATTCATCTGCCTGCCGCGCATAAGTGACGCCTAATGTCTGAATAACTGATTGCGAAGGTACTTCTATGAATATTTTCGTTGTGTCTTTATATAGCAGAATTCCAGAATAATCAGCGAGCCATAATGACCGACCTTTCTGGTCATATATACGCGGACAATAAAACCCAAATTTAAACGGATGATGAACTGTGCGGCGTAATGCATCCTCTGCCACTACGGTCCCCTCTATATAACCTGGCGTTAACACCACACTTGTAGGTACTACACAATAGATGGCACCTGGCACCCGTTTTACATATACACCTAACTGTGTACCACTTCGTGCCTGAATATTTGATTTCCAATACACACCCTCTACTTTAACTGGATATGGCGCTGCAATTTCAATAAATGGATCCACCCCTCCACCCACATACACGTCGTTACATGAAAGACTTATCCAACTATGTGGACACTCCGATACCATTTTCTCGGATAATATTTTCTGCCCTATCTGCCGTGCTAACCTATTGGCCTCTTCTTTTGTCTGCGCAAGCACCCTAGGCAAGTCCACACACACCTCTGTCTTTAAATCAGGACACTTCTCACATAACTTGCCAGGATCACTATACTCGCGTTTGGGTGGAGTTGAATCGTCTTGATCCCCAAATTTACCGTCATCATATGGCTTATCATCTGGCGGCTCTTCCCCTGGCGGCACATCTAACGGTATGTCCACGGAATATTCCTTTTGCAATACCGGCTCACCATATGTCGTTTCTTCAAACATTTTATCATATGCACACTGCTCAGCTGCTAGTTCCGGCGGCAACTCGCCTTCATATTCTGTAATTTCCCCTGCTTCGTTAATATGTATCCACTTTTGCTGCTTGACCTTAGGATAAAGCCACTCCCGTATCCACAGTTGACCATTTATCTCAACTTGTTCAATTACATATAAACCTTCTTCTGTTTCTCTTATCTCTATGATCATAGACTACCAAACGATGTTATAGTAGCCGGAAAAAATACCTGCATACTCGTGAGGCCATGCTAACGGCCTATTCCATAATCCGACTGATACCACATTAACAGCCAATTCGCGTGGTATCGTTACAAAATCATTTTGATCTGGTAAATACTCATATGTTTTAAGCCCCACGGACGCATAATTGAACAAAGGCTTATCGATATTCGGTTGCTGCGTTAGTAACCGAGCATTGTCTATTACTATCCACCTGCGCGGTATTGCAAATGTTTGTATCGGCCCATACACCCCATAGGCAACCACTTCTATCCGCAGCCGATTAGGCACATTCTCATAATTTTCTTCGATTACACCTATTACTGTCGACGGATAGTTTCTCCGGTAATAACTCCCATCGCTCCCATACCATTCTACGCCAAATGTTGTATGGTATGGTGATCCATTCATCCCTACACCTATAGTGGGTGATTCAATGCGCGCTACGCGTAATTGGTCGTTTTCGTCTAAATAATACACCTCAAACACCGCTGTACCAGCGACTTCAGTAATATACAATCCTTGCTGGTTATAGGTACGCAATCGCACACGCTCAACACCTAACCACCATACCCCTGGTACACCCACGTATGCAGAACCATACGCATAATCGCCACTAAGATCACTGCGGTAGAACACTGTTTGTTGAGCGTCCACATATTCTATTGGTACTGAATACCACACATCATCATGTAGCCCAAATCGCAATGCTATAGACCGTGCTGGTAACCATATATCATCCGCTCGCGGGTCTATCGGCCATAAAAACCCATGATTCCATGACATCCATATTGACGGATCATGTTCCCATTGCTCAGAAATTAACGGCGGAAAATCAAAAAACTTCTTTACATACGGGAATAACCCCCAATGTTCTTCTGGGTTATATAAGTGAATATGCCCAATATCGTAATCAAATCGGCCCCATGGTAACGTATAAGACTGATTAACATCATCTTTACATGTCAGATCCGTTAGGTCCACGTAGATATATCCCAACAAACCATTGCGCAAGGAATGTCCTGATCCTGTTTGTACTGTGGTTTGGCTGGTTGTCGTACGTCCATCTGGCCAAGTTACCTCCGCTGTTATTGTATATTCCGTAGCGGCGCTTAGATTAGAAAAGCCAAATTCAAATTCTAGCCCTGTCCCAGTCAATTGCTGTGAAGCGCATGTAACTCGGAATTGCACTTGGATGGATTGGATGGCAGAAGGTAATTTAACCTTGCCGCGAATTGATGCTGAAGTGACTTCGATAATCTCTATAATTGGCGGCCGAATACCAGGATAGAACACCTGTTGATGCCGCACTTTAGGCGAAAATTGCCCACTCTCATTCATCCACCTCGCCTCTACAGGTTGGTACACTTGATATGGGTTGATAAGTTCCCCGGTTAAAGTAAGCGTCTTATTATACACATACCCGGTAGCTACCCACTGGCTAGTTTTTATATCAGCCATCGATGCGCCTTCCTCTGCAAACGTGACTGTAATGGTGTTATCATCAGGAGAATTCATTTCGGAAATGACGGGCATCGGCCCCATTGTATTGTATTCGCGCCATGGACCTACAACCTCTTGACCACCTACATTATACCGCGCACGTACACGTATCACACTATTTGTAGGCCAATCAATATCGCCATAATCTAAAACGAATATGTATCTGTATTGGTCTTCCTCTTTAACATACAGACGCTCCATATCATCGGGCCACGCATACGTGTACGAATTATTGTCATACTCGAAATCCAAATACATCGCTATAGTATTGCAGTTCGGAACCGTTGTATACACATACACATCTATATCAGTGGGCGATTGTATTACATACACCAAATCTACAACTTCGATTTCCGCAGGCGTTATAGTCAATGATGCTGATACGGCATCCGACCACGGCCCATAAACCAATTGGCCTTGATAATAACAGAAATACCTAGCACGCGCATACACTACAGACCAACTGGGGTCACATGAAACAATTTTGTAATTACATCCTCCTCGATATTCATCCGGGGATAAAACTCCGATACTAGCCATTTCAAAGTCTGGATTTGGTCCGAACTCGAATTCTACACCATATGCAGGGTTAGGCTGCGGATTCACATCAAATTGCGCGTACCCGGCAACGTATTTTATTGACAAGGTAGGCGCTGTTTCAATAGTCGATGTACCAGGAGGCGGTATTGCACTACCTGTTTTTACGTAACCAATGTATTCCCACTGGCTACATCCATGTTCGTTGCAGGCGCATCCATAGATGTAATACTCAGTATTAGGACTTACTGGCCCTAAATATGCCGGTGATGTAGAGGCACTTACTTCTTCTAACCCCTCTGCTTTGAACTTTGCATGTGTCGCGTTCGGTCCAGTCGTGTCGAATTCAAAATCAATCTTGATCCAACAACCCATTGACGACAAATGCGCTGATCCAAGTTTGCGCGGTATGCCATAACTAGTTGTCACAATCACTGTATCACTCCATGGACCATCGCCTACCACATTACACCCGCGTACCCTGATATAGACTGTAGTATTTTCGGGCAGAGCCTCAGTTAACAGGAACGGTATTGCACATTTATATTTGTCGTATGGACTGATTAGATTCTCGAAATCAGGATCCGTCGCAATATCAACTTCATACCATTCTGCGCCACCAACAATCAACCACGCTAGCTGTAAATACACTCCATTTATCAACTTATACTCAACAACAGGTGCTACTGCTGGTGCTATCGGCGGCCTAGGCAAAGTCTTAAATGTCCATTCTGGCGACGTACACTCCAGTGAATCTAATTGTCGTCTTAACTCCATCTTATAATAGTACCGCGTATCCGGCTCAAGATCATCTACATACCACCACGTAATTTGATCGAACTGATTATCATACACTATTGTCCCCTCACTAAAATCAGGGGCTGTTGAAACAATTAGCCGTACACGGTCTGGTAACGGCGTACCACTAGCAAATACCGGCTGCAGCGCCACCGAAGATGACATAATCTTCACTAATACATATGACGGGCACACTAGGGTAGGTAAGGGAGGCGGTTCCTCATCAGGATACGATGGCGGTTGTACTGGCTCATCATCTGTCGGATATTCGCGCTTTATTGTAGGCTCTCCAAACAGCATCTCGCCATACGGTATAACCCAACAGAAATACTCACTACAATCGCGCTCATCTGTATAAATCTTGTCCGATCCACGTTTGTAATAGCGCCCCCACTGCACATCAACATACTTAACCCATTGCGGCAATCCCGCTTTATCACCATCCGGACAAGGGATTGGCTGACGATTACAATTCATGGCTCTTATATATCGGTTGTTCTAGCGGTACCGCCTTCAATACAATACCGCGTATTCGGCAATGTCCTTGTATTTCTAATGCTAGCTGGAAACTGTACCCAATATTACTATAGCGTCCACCAGTTGAAATTACACTTGGCGGTTGTCCCAAATCAACAAAATAGTCATAGTAACTCCCTGGACTATCATCAGGCACACATAAACGGCCACCGTCTAACACTGTCCATATATGCCAGCATGTATCACTATCTCGACGCCAACGTACCACTATTGTCACATCGCCTCTAATCTGATCCACCAATAAATGTCCGCCAATCAGCCGTTTTAATATCAGAGGATAATCAAATGTATAACGCGGTGTTTCCAATACCCAACCTACTGGCATAGGCTTGGTCCCCTGTAATAATTCAATGTCAAGGTACTGGTCCGGCTGGTTATCATCCACTAGCTCATACAACACATAATAGCCATCTTGATTCAATACCACGTAACCGCGATCGTTTATCTCATCTTTAACAAGTTGCACTATAACACCTTTAGTAATCTCTATTGCGCCATCTGTAACAGGCGCCACTGATTCAAACGGCCTCATCGTAGGATATAAATCACACGCCACTAACATATTGTTGTTCCAGCGCATATATAGCCTGTTCCGCAATACGAACCCGCTTGGATCCCCCTCAGGTGCACCTAATCTATTACGTAACCCTATTAATAGATCTGTATCTGCCCATTCTGAATACATGCGCATTGCCAATTTAATACTGCGCATCGTCCCATCATTGGCTAAAAAGATCAAATCACCATTTGCCGGAATTACGCATTTATCCGATGGTGCCCCTACCTCAGGGGATACCACCGTCTGACGAGGCATTGAAGTACTAGTCAGATCGGTCCACTCATCAGATGACAATGGAACTTGCAATGCATACACTTGATTCATAGTGAAAATATACAGGTATCCCTGCCCAAACAGCTCATTAGGTTCAAAATTATATCGCATTGCTGTAATAATGCTTTGTCCGGCGGGCACGCAAAACCACTGGTTACTCAATATGTTAGTCAATTCAGATACACGTAATACTGCATCCATATAATCATTCTGCGACGTGCCACTAGGCCCACCCACTAAATCCCCCGCCCCATAACGGCGTCCTACTGCAAACCATACCCGCCCCATATAATACGCCATCGGACCAGCAGGCGGTATCTCCTTGGTCGACCCCGAAAATCCATTACTCTGACGTATCGTGCTACCATCATAAAACCACGGATTCGTCAAATAATCACCCGCTTGAATGATCATCCACTTTTCAGCCTGACAAAAATACCCGCGTTCACAACCGTCAGTTCCAACTTGTTGATTATCATCCATTAACGATACGGGCACTGGATCCGTGATATCTAAATCCAGCTTATACAACTTATTATCAAGGATATACAGTAATTCCCGTTGGTTGGTCTGATGGTATATTGCGCAACCTGCAAACCCGCCTGTGGTGCTACCGCCTAAAACGGCCCTGTATTGCAGTCGTTCCCTAGGTTTTGCTGTACCATCGCGGAAACGAGCATTGACCGCCCATGCCAATTCATCCCTGTCTAGGCCATGAGGCGATACCGACGATTTCAAGATGGGATCAACAGCGGCGTTTACGCCGCCATTGAAACATAGCGATCCATCGGTTAAGATTTCCATAACAGAAATATGGCCATCCAAGAAGGCACAGTCAAGGAATGGCGCGGCAAACAATATGTCTATAGATTTGGGCAATGGTGGTCTGCCAATGCACCTGAACCATTGCTCCATCTACTGGCCATTCGAAAAGGCGGCACATGGTTTACCCCTAGCGGCACCAAGGCTGGCTTAGGGCTATATGAACATTATAAACAGCTGATTCTGTCGCTGTGGCCCGACAAAGTAAAATGGCATAAATGGGCAGATATCATTCTGCGGTCATATCTAGAACATTCATACATAGCAATCATGGGTTGCGCAGCCAGTGGTAAGACCTTCACCATGGCGTGTATAGCCTTGGCAGATTGGTGGGTAGCACCCGATAAAACGTCAATCATTTGCTCGTCTACTACGTTGGCTAGCCTAGACATGCGAATTTGGGGTGTCATATATAGCTTGTTCAAAGACGCTAAAGAGCGATATCCGTTCCTGCCGGGTAAACCGTCCATTGCTCGACGCTGGATTGTACTTAACGATATTGAAGACGATAATCCAAAAGCATTCAAGAACGGTATAGTATGCGTCCCATGTAAACACGGGGATAAATGGGTTGGACTCGGACCATACGTAGGTATTCACAATGAACGTGTTCGGTTAATTGCCGATGAAGCTAATTTAATGCCACGTGCGTTCCTAGACGCAGACTCGAACCTGTCAAAATGTCATGATTATAAGTTGGTAGCAATGGGGAACCCCACAGACGCCGAAACCGCGCACGGCATATTATGCGAACCTGTCGATGGTTGGGACAGTAAACCAGATTATGAACCGATCACTAAAACTTGGCCAATTAAATATAGTCGTAACGGCATATGTATACACTTACCTGGCCCCGATACGCCTAATAAAGATACGCCTCCAGGTCAACCATACCCCTTCCCATTCTTAATAACACCAAAACAAATTGAGGAAGACCAAAAGAAATATTCCAAAGACGACATATTGTACCTATCAATGGTACAGGCAGTAATGCCGCGTGGCGGGTTATCCAAACGTATTTTAACTCGACCACTATGCGAAGCATGCCGTGCTTTCGACCCGCCTAAATGGGCATTTCCCAATAATGTCATTACTATTGCTGGCTTAGACGCAGCATATGGCGGAGTTGGCGGATCCAGATGCGTGCTAGCACTGATCGATGTTGGTCTAGAAAAGTGTAGCGATACAGAATATATGAACGTCGTATCAATCAAGGACATTCATATCATCCCCATCCAAGACACGCTCAAATATGGTCCGCCTGAGCTACAAATTGCCGAGCAAGTAAAACAAATATGCATAGCCAATAAGGTGCCACCGCAAAGATTTTTCTTCGACGCAGGTATGCGGGCCAGCCTGGTCAGCACGCTAGCGAATGTATGGTCGCCGCTCGTCCAACCAGTCGATTGCGGCGGTAAGCCATCCGATGAACCTGTAGCGAGTAATATTAATATCCCAGCTAAAGATTATTACACGAAAAAGACCGCTGAGCTCTGGTATACCGTCCGGTTAATCGTACAAAACGGCCAATTCCGTAATATGCGAGAAGACGTATTACGCGAATTTGCCGCTAGAGAATTCTCTATCACAACCAACAATAAAATCGATCTGGAAACCAAACAAGCAATGATGCAGCGCACCGGTATTTCACCAGATATAGCCGATGCTGTAGCGATAGCAATCTATGGAGCACGTAAGCTGGGGTTTGTCATCGGACAAAAACGATCACATGTCAACCTTAATCCGTATGCATTGGCGCATATCAAACAACTCCAATACCAACTATGGCACAAAGACACGTTGTCATACAACATACTCGCTACATAACCGCTTGGGCCGGAATAAGATCGGGTACACATGCATATCTTCCCAATCTTCTTGCCGTAGAACCAACCCTCCAATCGTGCTAGGTATAGCATTTATACGGTATGAAAACGATGTACGGAGTTGCCAAGCTGGACATACTACAATTGAGTACAAAGGCAACTTTACATAGGTATACACATGCGCATGCCCGCGCACATACATATCGGGTGGCGCGAACCGCCATTCAATAGCCGCAGACAGTTGCCGACTTAATTCGCTCATCAACGGTGTTGTACGGTAATGGAATGCGCGCGTTGTAGGTACATGATGCGCAAAATGAATTCGCCTGCCATTCACACGCAAAAGCAGTTCATAAAAAGAATATGCGCCAGTCTCCTCATCACGTTGTCCGCCTAATGCTTCCGCAATACTTTCTTCGGTTTCAGCGGCTGCGCCACTATGCGCCTTGGTACCACGAATAAAGTAGGTCTTCTGGGCATCTTTTACCAAATCTGACAATAACTCAATTGCAAGTCGCCGTTGTATCGCCAAATTCTCTGAAATGTATTCCTTAGACCCATGATGCACGCCATCAACAATATCACCAACGTGCACCAGGATATATTTTCTGCCCGTTATGTCTTTTGCCTTAGCGCAAAACTCTACCCAGCACTTATAAAGCCAGCGCTGGGATGGATTTAATTCGTATCTACCTCCGCGATCGAGCCTTACGTTTGGAGGTGCGACAGCTGCGTCGCTGCCCACATGAGTGTCGGATACCAGTATTACATTGGTTGTTCTCATGCACTGGTATGTAACCTACAGTTGGGCTTAATTTGCCCGCAGCATTTACACGATAACCCCGGATCTCCCTGAGTTTGCCTTGCTCACATAATCGCTGAACCCGATAACGCAAAGTTGACACTGGATAATACTTACCTGTCTGTTGGGCGATATAATCCCGTAATTCTAACAGCGTCATTGCCTCCGGTGGTAACGGCTCTGCTATCAGCTCACGAAGAATATTCTCGAGCATGCCGATACGCTATTGCTGCAGCACGTTTCCGAGCCAGTTCCTTTGCCTTTTTACCCTTGTACCCCTTGCGCCGATAATATTCCAACTGGCGCGGATATTCACGCCTGATGTTCTCTGAAATGACTTCTGGACTTGATCCTTTCTTTAGAGGCATATTACGGACCTGGACCAGCCCACCAACCCGCCGGCAATACTATTTTGTAGGGACCGACCCACGCATTCTTATTCGTATCCCACACATACACCTTTGCCGGCGTGTCAGTGGCTAAACGCACAACATCATCTGTCTTGTCTATCACCTTCATTGTTGCGCGGCAGCCGGTCCCGCAAACGATCACGCAACCAACTACGCCACTTATCAATAATTCGGCGATCAGTTTGAACGTCTTCGAGCTGTCCACACCACAGGTCACGGTTCTTCGCTATCCAGTCTAATACACTGATTAATAACTGGATGACCCATTTCACTTTTGTGTCTTCACTTTATGGTAAATTGACCATCCAAGCCCAGCCAATATCAACAGGGCGCCAACTATCTCATTCGTACGATCAGCCCATTCAAGCAGACCGATCGCTGTTAACGCGTGTCTTATTATCGCTGCGAGTACGCTTTTTACCAGTTCTGCATTCATATGCACCTCCTGTTTGACATGGTAACTTATTGACGCGTTCTAATAATGTCTTAACATCTGCCTGTAATGCAGTCAAACGTGAAGATAAATTCCATGTTGCACCTACAATAGCCACCATAACAGATACGGGCACAACAAGCGACATGCTTTCAGAATGAATCACAGCCCCACCAACCAATAACATTATACCTGCTGCACTGCTAAGTATGGGAATACTATTGTTCATTGTCGCCAAATTAAATGCATTGGACCTATACACCACGAATTAGTCGTTGTCGAAACAAAGTACTGCGCAACGCCTACCCTGTTATGCGGTAGAAACGGTAACGTTACATTAGTAGTAAACCAATTTGTCCCATAACGATATAATTTCAGCTGTACGGGTACTGAATCACCAAGCGGCTTATACATGGTCAAATAAATCGGTACTAATATATTTGTACTAACATCGCCAATAACACCAAGAACCATTGGCATTCCTGCAACAGAAGGCGAGTTTGTGCGCGCAACAAGTTGTATTTCAGAGCCTTTTACACGGACACCTAACCCACGCCACATAGCATCGTTTTCTTCCGGCGTTGTGCTATGACTATTAACATCCATTATAAGGGTCATACCGGCATAAAAACGAGCTGTCTCAGGCCAATTTGTAATTACAATCCCACAACTTACAAACCATTCATTTGTATATGCCGGGCCCACACCATGCGTAGTAGGGAGTATCCACCCGGCTGCACTATTCGTGTTTAGATCTGGCATGTTAGTCACTACTGTATAATGGAAATACCCTGGGGTTAATAATGAGAGTGGTACAGACCGCGTTTGATAACCAACGTAATATAGATATATTGGCGTTATTGACCAGCTTTCAACAGAATAATAGCTTAACCGGTGATACTGTGATAACGCCTCCATTGCATCTAGAGAGCCGGTAACCCTTACTTGGGGGGCTTCTATAAAATATTCTGCACTAATACTACCGGCATCTAAGTCAGCAGCATAAGCATTTTCAAGATATGCGTTTGTAGCTGATAAATCTGCAAATCCACCAAAGCCGGCATTTATATTTGTAGCAGTAATACTATTTGATGATACAACAGGGGCTAACGCTAACACATTTGACGTAAATATTACTGGCCGCTCAAACCGCGTATCAATCGACACAAAATTAGTCATTGCACTTGCGCCCAAACAAAGGGCCATCACAAGCAATAATACACCCAACCGCCTAATTGTTTTAGACATCAGTATGATTGTGAGGTAGTACTCCATACCTTAGCGTTCGAACGGATTATATAACGAACGTAATTCGTGTCCCCCAAGGAGTTCCGATGGAGAAACCTAATTTGATTCGTAGGCCCAGCGCCCATTTCAAACCAATCAATCATTATAAACAATCCGCCTGCCTGCCGAGGCAAAAATGGACAATCTGTGTCAAGGTGCCACCAAACCGCACCTGAACCGTAGTAATGTGCCCATCGTACATGTAATGTATTATGCGCAGCCCAACTGCTATTATTCGTACATGAAAATATGTTAAAAGACTGACCCAGCCTGTGCCATATACCTACCTCGACGTGCGCATTAGACAAAATTAAATAGGGAAATGACCAAGGAATCGTATCAATTCTAAATCTGCCTGATAACATTGTATAACCTGACGCCGGTTCAAACTCGCGGATATAACTATAGTCTGGATGGTAAACATCGGGATCAGATGTCAGCCATACTAATTGGTATCCATACCCTTTATTGCTTATCGACAATACCCCTATATCTAATAACACATTGAGATTATAACAGCCGCCTAATATTATAGTGCCTTGCCGTCCATATGCGCGTAACCAGCCTTTTACACGATTAAAAACGTCGTTGGTCGATGTCGGCTGAGGACTGTCAAAATGTAAAACGCTATTGGCGGCTAAATAGAATGTTTTGTCAATAGTCGTTGGGTTAGTGCCAAACCGGTATGAATTGGTGCCAATTACAACTGCGGCCGGTATCGTGCTGGTCATAAACTGTGTCAATGTCATTGCCGGTCGTTGTAATCCCCAAGACGCACCTAACGCTTTGTATTGGTTGGTCAATGATGGCGGTACCACCAGCACTATGTTGGTGTTACCAAACAGGTACAAATCCGTGGGCGGGATATGATGCGCAGTGTACCTGTTAGGCACAATCTGTGCCATGCATAGCCCGCAACTTAATAGCAATACACTAATGCCACGCACCATCATACCATTTCCAAAGTGTACCATCGGATTTGTTAATAGCTAACGCAACACTGGTCATTGGCGTAATCGATGGCGGATTCCCAACCCCCCAATTATCAGAATACAACACCGCACCGCCCGACTCAACCAGACTAGCAAGACCACCCAAAAGCACAATACCTGCTTCCGTAGCGCCTACACGGCTCAACCCAGTCTCATTAGCCTTAGCGACAAAATCATCTATCGTTTTGCTCATACCCTTACTAGCAAAATACTCTATAAGCAGCTGTATTGCCAGCTGCTCAGTAGCTGTACCTACTAAAAGCGCTTGTAAGCGCATAATCAGTCTAATAACTCAGGCGGTATCTCAATGCTACGAGCACGATTCCGTCCTCCGCCAGCCCGAACTTGCTCGCGATCACCGCCTCTTGTTTGAGAGCCGCGCTCGACCTCAAATAAATTCTCCTCTTCTTCCTCTGTCCTGTCTTGGGCAGATAACACATCAGCCACGTCAGCCTCTACCACATCACCTGATATCCGCCGTACAATCAAAATTACCTGATCGCCTGGCGATACATCACCAACATCACGTCTACTCAGTCTTATCATAACACCTCCTAATCCATATTACGGTAGGGGTAGGGATACATTTGGTATCCCAACACCCCTACCTGATAACTCACAGCCGCTTAACTACCTCCTTAGCTGCCACCTCCTGACTCTTGGGCACCACCCACAGATTCAGGTGCTGTACCACCACCAACTAACCCACCCGGAACCTGACCAGCAGGAGGCTCAGCCTGATACCAAGGAGGATTCGTCTCGGGTTGTTGTTCAGCCGGTATCGGACAACCCGTGTTAATTGAGCTTGTATAGCTTTGAGGTTTAGCTTCAGCTGTACCCACGTCGATCTCAATCACTTTAGATTTAGCAACCTTATGTACAATAACACCCAAGAATTCAGGGTGTTCTGGCCGTATCCAGTAAATCGACCAGCTGGCTAACATGCATTTGTCGTGGAACTTGTTATCCACGACGCTCTTATCAGGCAACACAATGACATCAGGGGTTAAGACCTCCCATTGCCCTGTGTATGGCCTGATATCGAATTGCAACCCAGCCGGTTTGACGGGTTTCATGCTCAAGAGCGATACACCTCGAGGATGCGGTATGAACGATAATTGTATCAACCCATCTTCAAGATAATCAGGGTTGAACGTCGATCCGAGCCCTCGAGCGCTACCGGCACCAGAGGTGTAAACGTTCTTGTACGGTAACACCCGTTGTAATCGGTAATAGGTCACACCATCATAAGTAACAGTCTCGCCAGTATACGCAAACCGCCAAGGCGTAGGATCATGCGCCACTAACGCAGGCCCAATCTGACCACTGTAGCCGTACTCCCAGAACTTGCTGGCTTCAGTAAAGTTCTCAAATCGCCAGTTGGTTCCTACTGACGGTACCGGAGTCCCATTCGCGCCACCGTACGTGATATGCGTACCACATAGATGTAACAGATTCCAAATCGTATCCATATCAGTTAGCAAGGTAATATACGACCTTGCTTCTGAATATGGATGCGTGCCGCAATAACCCAGCAACTGCAGCGCTGTAAAGATACGCTGTAACATCGCGGGCGTCAGCAAGAACAATTGATCTGGATCCACGTTGATGTCCAAATATATCAGGCGCGGATCCGATTCACTGGCCGGTACAAGTTTGATGTCTATAGGTGACATGTACCGGTTAGCAGCCCATTTATGCCCAGCATATTTAAACATCGCATATCGCGCCAGTTCGTTCATCAACGTTACAACGGCGGGTTTAAGCACATCCGATAAAATCTGTTGGATATGCTCACGGGCATGCGTAGTAAAGTTAATCTGCCGGAAATCAAATATCGGTGATACCCACCGTTGCTGGACCGCACCATATACCAATTGATCTACACCGAATGCAATTTGGTTTTCAGGCGGCTCGTACGATTCACACCCCAACGGCGCAAATGGTACCTCTGACCACGGCACCGTAGTGTCGGGATACACATGCCGGAACCGTGTTTGAACCACTACCGGAGGTGTACCAGGCGGAACTGATCCGCGTCCAACGTGCGCAATAGCTGTCTCAACAGGACGTATATCGCGCACGAATTCCGAATCGAAATACGGAACTAGGTTGGCTAGTAAATTAGCCCATTTGCCAGGATGCGCTGTTAAATAACTGTCAGGCATATCCGTAAAATATCTGTAACGGACTTTTCAGGCCTTTTGCAGGGCGGCCTTCCTCACCCCCGTCCGGAATCTCACCGGACCCCGTAACAGCGCTCCTCGCGCTCAAGCGTTTTACACGCTACCGCTAAATTATTACAGGGCACTACCTGTGTCAAGATCCACCGCCAAACAGTTTCTTAAACTCGCGTTCAAACGCTTCTTCAAATGATTCCAGCTTAGATTCTGCTGTTGTTGCACCAGTGCCTGATGCTGGGGTAGTAGGCGGTTGCTTATATTGGCCAATCTCTGATTCGAGCTGTTTAATACGATTCAACGCACGTTTGTAAGCTTGCACTAGCACACTGTAAAGGGTACTGCGCATGTACACACCCGCTAGAGCAGCTGTTGCACGAGCCCGTTTATCGGGTGTCATATCCGGATCATATAAATTTGCGCGTAATGCTTCCGTAGTTACACGCTTGCCATGCTCAAATGCATTATTTAACTCTGGATCGTTTTCAGCTAACGACCGTAATTGTTGTACAAACGGATTCTCATAAAACCCTTGCAGGGCACGTTCCCAATAACCAGCAATTTCGGTATTTACAGATTCAAGCCGCTGTTGCAATTCTTGCAGTTGACGCTCCTGGTATTCTTTGAACCGTTGGGCTGCATTTTGTAACGCTTGCGACCGCGCATTGATCAAATTGGCTAGTTCATTACGCCATTGCAACAGTTGATACGCAGTAATGCTATCGCCTTGGCACCATTGCGATATCTGTTCGCGCGCCTGCCCAGACGGCATCATCGCTACACGTATAATGTCATTAATCGTCAATGTCCGTTCTGTACCATTGGCATCTTGTATGGTGTACCCTTCTAACTCTTGCGCAATCCGCCCTATAGCGTCTTGAAGTGGTTTATCGTATTTCTCTACAAACTCCGGACTGCGCTCATACGCCACCGTAGCAAGCCGATCCTCAAGCTCTTTGATGCGGGATTGATATTCCTGCAGCTGTTGTTGCAACTGCTCTATATCTACCTCAGCCTCAGCACCTTCTTCCATGCTGTCGCGTAAGGCACGATATTGAGCAATCGCTTTCTTTGCAAATGTCTTAAGCGCTTTGATTACGCCGCCGATCTTGCCTTCAGCCTGCGCCTTACGCATCTGAGGCAATATATGTTCCCGGTAATACGTCTCCAGATCTTCAATAACCTCTTCCTCAAATTGGGGCGGGACCTCCCCAGGTTTGCTATCCCGATCTTTGTCTGTTGGCGGCTCAACTGGGGCAGTCAGCTGATCTTTACTCGGTGGTTCACTGGGCGATTCCCCAGGAGGTTGGCTCTGAGGGCCAGGCTGTGACTTGCCCGCATCGTCTGATGGGATAGCCTGAGGGGATTGCCCCTCACCGGTTGGTGAGTTCTCACCAGGTGGAACCTGGGGCAGCCGTCCCGCATCCAAATCTTTCAATGCGTTATCAATAGCTTCCGACAATGACGGTAATGCAACTGGTTCACTCATATGATCCACCTAAGTTCTGAGTTAATTGTACACTGTCTTTGGGACCAATGCCAATCGCAAGCAATTCCGCGTACGAAATAAAACGTATAATACCAGTTAGCATCTGCCCAATAGCTGGGTCAGATGCATGTTGCTTAGCCAAATCCGCTAATATCTGGTTTGTCACCTGTTGCATCTCTGGATCCAGCCAATAAGCACGAAACCGGCTAGCTAACGCGTCGTTTTTTAGTATGTCTTTTGCGTTTAGCATACCTGAATGGGAGTTTATCGCTACGCAAAAAAGGTACCTCTAACTTTCCCTTGCCGGTCAAGAGTGACCAGAACTTCGGTACTTCCCAATACGATTGATCAAATATTTTGAGTCTGTTATCAGTCATTGATTAACTCCAACACATTCCCAATCGCTTCTTCAGCTGCGTCTATGTTAACCGTCACCGGATTCACCGCTTCCACTTGCGCTGCCGCTTCGCATAAGTTCTGATACGCATGACCAAACGACTGGCCTTGCCCAATCACAGCCAGCCCACAGTCCGGCCCTTCCGACGACACCTGTACACGCACATATGAATCCATTTCGTTCACAAACATCCCGGCTTCTAATGTTATACCTTGCCACGTCGAATCAAAAAATACAAGTTCTTTTGGTAAAATCAATTCTGTTGTTGGCGGATTCCCTTTAGGCATATCAATATTAGCAAAGGCTATGACAAAATATTTATTACGCCATTTTCCTTCTATGTCGTGTCCCAATACGATTTCAGAAAAGTTATCTAGCCCTGACACGTACGCTTGGTATGGTGGAGACGGTGCACGTAACGTTGGCTCTAACATGTATTGTTTACCATCCGGTGTAATACGTATCTCAGTAGAATAAAAGCCGTTATACCACCTGTTGCCATTGCGCTCTATCATGGCCTCCAACACGTCACGGCTGATTTTATACACTGGACATTGGCTAGACGGGGTCACAAGCCCTGCATACGCACGATTCTTTACCTCAACACCCCATAACACATGTTGCGGCCACGATCCATCTTCAAATCGCCAGGCGTCAATCCCGGCTTCTATCGCGTCCGGTATCGGATCTTCAACAACAAACACAAGTCGATTAGCCGCTTCCTCAGTAACACGCAACTTAAGCCATTGCAGATACCGATATAAGTTAACTACGCTGCTGACATGAAATGTTTCTGTCGTACCACGAAACAAGTGCAATTTTATATACCTGCCGTACATCTGCTCAGGGTGATCTTTAGCAAACCGTTCTAACTCTTCTAACCCCCAAAAAACGCGCCACGGACTTACTGGATACCCAAGCTCTTCAAGTAACAGCTTGAAAGCCTCACGATTAGCTTCGTACCCACCAACATATCCGCTACCCCACACATAATAGCCAAGGTTATGTAAAAACTCTTGAGTGCCGCCTAGCCCAATATCAAAAAATACATATGCATCTGCGCCCGGCGCACCACCATGGAACGGATCATCCACAATCTTCACGTTGGGCCAACCCCACATTGCTGTCTCGACACGAGGTAGCCCAGTACAAGTAAACGGCACATTCCATAATTCTACATCATAGCCATCACGCGCTAATCGAACAGCCGCCGATAAATACGAATCATTGACTATTACCAATATCTTTTTCATTGGCAGCTTTTGTAATCATCCGCTCTTTCTCTAGCTCGGTCTTGAGACTATTGCGCTCAACTTCGGCTTGCGCTAACAACCGTTTCTGTGCAACGCGTAACGCTGCTGATTGTAAGACATATTGCAATTTAGCGCGTAATTGCGCCTCAGTCGTTTGTAATTTGGTCTGCAGCTCGATAATCTTGGCTTGGATCTTAGCCAAATCGATGTCAGGCGTTGTTTGTTGAGCAACTGCCTGTAACTGGCTAATTAACGTTACAGCTTTGTCCAATAACGCTTTGTACTGGCTGGCAGCCGCCTGGTATTGTTCTTGTTCAGACAACAGCTGCACACGCGCCGCAATATGTTGCGCTAGTAACATTAATCCATACACAAACTCTTGAGTAACTTGCACATTCGGATTCTGCAATCGTGCTGCTACTGTGCTGAGCAAGCGGTTTAATAGCAGCGGCACGATTAATATATGCTGCTGGTCGTTTGGTTCCACAGGCACCCCTGCCAAAGTCAATGCAACTATATCATCAGCAACGCGTTGTACATTTTCTGGTACCGGCTGCTCTTTATCGGGCGGCACTAGATATGTTGCGCGATCAGGGTCACCAGTAATAGCTAAGACGATATCTCTTAATACGGATGTTGCGCGAGTTGGCGGCAGCATAGGCAGCAGCGCCTGTAGCTGCTGAGCAATTTGCATTTGCAACACGCGGTTACCATCGCCCAGGCTGCGATTAATCTGGATGTCGTACAGCGAATCATCGAAGTATTCCACTGGTATTTGCGCTTTCATAATGTCTTCTATGAACCGCCTAAATGGCGGCGGTGCTTTATATAGAGGGCCAGCTTTAGCTGCTTGCATGCCATGATACAAGAACCGCCGCACAATCTCGCGATATTGCAGCGTCTGATAATGATATAATTGCGTCAACGCAGTGCCCAACAATGAAGACATCATTTGTAACTCAGCCAGCACTTGTAATTGGGTTTTCTTGCTCTTGCCGATATATTCTTCTGGGTTATGACCGATGTATGGGGACACGCTTTGGGCGATTTGGCTTGAAATGCTGGTGATGGCTAGCTGCATCAGTGTCGGGTCAGGCCGATGGCGCTGGTCAGGTGTAACGAATTGCAAGGCATTATCAATAAAGCCCATGTTAACGAGCTCGACTTTAAGTGCATTGGTAATCTGATCGGGGCTAGCTACGCGGAAATACAACAGCGTATTCTCATAAGCGGATTCAAGCAGCCGCGACAGAAACCGGTTCATGAAATGGCACGGCGTATACAACATGTACCCAAGCCCACGTACATTGTAATATTTAAGCGGGCCAACACTGGATAGGTCAGCAAAATGCACATTTACAATTCGGCACAAGCCATCATATGGTTCATCACAGGCAATGTATGGCGTATTTGACTGGTACAGTATTTCCGCCCAATGCAAGTCGCGGCCCGGGTTAGCCAATATGATACGGTACCAACCAGGGGTTGGATTATCTGACCAGTAAAAGAAATCGTATCCGTAAAACAGTGGTTCTGTACCGGGTCCACCGGTCCAGCTGTTAATACGTAACAATTGCGATATTTCTTCAAGCCCAAGACGGGTATCTACAAAGCTTTGAAGTTGTTGGACGCGATCTTCTTTTAATGTGCGCCAGACTTTTTCTAGTGCGTCTTTGCGCCAACCACTAGATTTGCTGTTGTACCAGCTGACAAGGTCAGCTAGCGAATACGCGCAATATACAGCAAAATACGACACGTTATACAATCCAACCCGCGCATTTGTAGGCACTAAAAAATCGTCTAACGCAATTGATATCGGACACCAATCATCATGCAACGTTGTCCACATTACAACGCCGCGCCCGTGTAACACATCTTGTGCTATCTGGCTGCGTAGGGTTTCGTGATATTTAGGGCTGGACCGGATGATGTCATTAATGATTTGGGTAAGTTTACTGACCCAGACATCATCCATGTCAGGATTAACGCTGTGACGCAGGCGCAAATCAAAGAACCGGCTAGTACCGACCAACGCGTTATATATTGTGCTACGGGCGTAATGTACGTGACGGGTCCCCTCCAGGAAGTTGGCGTTGACTTTGACGTTATATTTTTTTTCTTCCTCGGGCGTATATGGCGGGAACCCGTCAAACAGCTGATTTATCTTAGCGCGATTAGCCGAATCAGCTGTTGCGGCTGTACGCAGCGAATCGCAAATCAACCACAAATTAGTCGGCGTTAGATTGTCCGGTTTCACGTTTTTCTGTTACGTGTTTATCGTTATACCAAAAGCACTCACTATGAATATTTTCCCAAAATTCTGTTGGGATCAAATGTTTTATTGGCATGTAACAGCCGCATAACCGGCATCGTACATGCACAGTCGGCGTATATCCAGTACACAAATACACCATAACAGACAATATCCGAAACGGCCACCACACTTTAGAGGAATGTTTGCACTGTTTACATACATGCAGGTTAAGCTGGTAGGTGTCCGGATCGGTCAATGGCGCACCAGCCTTTAACCAGGCACATAACACGCGCAACAGGTAGATTACCTGCCGCAACATGAACCAACTGTCGCTGTCACGAATATCTTTTTGGCTTCGTCGCAACATTTTAGTGCATTAAACATGCCTGCTTTAAATAGGCGAATGATTGTGTATTCTTTGATCTTTTGACGCAGTTGGTCACGGTCACATGGCAAGGCGTGCCGTTGACGTATTTTAACTAGGGCTTCAACTGCGCCTGATAATGTCTGCATTGGCGGTGTCGCTATGCCGCCTGCTTCGGCGTCATAATAAAACCATCCGCCAGGCGGTGTTATATCAGTATCAATATCGCAACATTGTAACACCTGCTTTTGTAGTTCAGGAGTTAACCGTTTGCGGATCATAGACTGCTGAGTTGGTCCAATTCAATATGTTGATCAGGTTCAGCTTCTATCCCTTCTGACTTCTGGCATTGGACATTCTTCAAATGTTGGGCTTTGGACTGTATTGCAACATACACACGCATCACCGACGAATACGCAGTCGTTAGCCGCGCAATTGTATTAGGCCGCATCGTATCAGCTTGGTCGATTAATCTGTTGAGATACGTCTTAATACGTGTCGCTATGTTTTGTATTTCTAAGATTGTTGTTTCTGTTACGTTACCAACTTTCAGGTACGCCGCCAGAATATGACATGCGCTAATTGCCAGCTTGGCTTTTGATTCAGGTAACACGTCCGGATCAGCAATTTGTTGCACAATAACATCGAGAACTTTTCTAAGCTCTGTTAGGTTTATTTGATTTTTCTTCATTTAACAGCGTTGTGAAGAGTTCTTCTATCATAGTTGCTGCTTGGTGTTCGGTATGGTATGGGGCATGTTCATCGTCGCCCGGCTCAGATTTAATTGCGTTACATCGTGGGCATCGCCCGTGTTTGTAATAGTACGCATCGTATTGGTCAACGGCTTCTAATGGTGTCCCCTTATTGATTAGTAAGAGCGCTTCAACTATTTCGTGGATTGCCGTCCCATACACCGCATTAGGATTATCCATGCCGGTATACACGCGCACATATAACACGCCATTGACAAGGTAATAATCGCCGACTTGGCCGTTACGAATCGACGTCGGGTCAGACGTCATCACCACAACGATAGATTTTACCGGCATTTCCATACGTTACTGGTCATCGGGTTGTTGCTCAGGCGGTGGCGGCGTTTGTACTACGCGGATATTTTTAAGCCAACGCAATGTATCAATTTGGAACTCAATTTCTGTGCCGGGCGGCAACGGCGCAATTAATGCCAAGCCCTCTACCAGAGGTTGTTCAACGGCCAATACCTCCAGATGAAACCGGGTAAACGGCGTACCATCACGCGTTTCACCGGGGAGAAACGATTTGATAATAGCTCTGCATTTCATAGCTACACAAAGTTTATCACATCACCGAAAATTTGTCAACACTTGGAGAGGGGCGGGTAAGAGGGGAAAAAGAGGGGGGATAATAGGGGGGAGATAAAGGGGAGATCGGGTGGGGTGAGGCAATAGGTGAATAGTAAAGCTCTTGAAATATGCTAAGTAAAAGAAATAAACGTAGCTATGCTGAGTAATTTGGTGAATAGTAAAGCTTTTGAATATGCTAAGCGTAGAAAAAGTTTAATTTTCTAATCAGGGGAAGGAAATTCATGTTTTTTAACTTGGTGAAAGATGAGTTATCTGGTGATGTGACAAAATACTTATGTCACGGAGATGAGTAAATCCTGTATACTAGGGGGGAGATAGACAGAAAGAGGGGGGAGAAGTAGATACATAAATTCGGCGGTCAGATCGCGAAATTAAGCCGCGAAGCTTTTAATGGAAACCCGGCTGGTTTTTTGGATTTTCGGCTGGCCGGTATCATCCATGCGGTGACCATAAAAAAATCGATTCTAGGGCAAATGCGCGCAAAATCCACCGTCCACCACCTCATAATTTGCCGCCACCACCTGTTGTGAGAAGAAAAAGGCAAGAGATCACAAAATTAAGCCGTAAAACTTTTAACGGAAACCGGGCTGGTTTTTCGATTTTCACCCTGACCGGTCTTCCCATACCGGCCCATTCAAAAAAGACGATCCTGGGGCAAATGCGCAAAAAATTTCTTGCGCGCTACCCCATAAATTGCACAGCTACCCGCCATGAGGGGAAAAAGAAAGAGAGGGGGGGATTATAGGGGGGGTAAGATAGAAAAAGGGGTGTATACTAAGCCTTAGAATTATACTAAGCTTTCAGGAGAATACTAAGTAATAGAAATAAACTCAGTATGCAGAATAAAAATAATCGCCAACACCACAAAAATCACAAAAAAAATTCCACCATCACCGCCACCACCACGCACAGCCGCTCGCATTTAATGCCACACCCCAACGCATAACTAATACCACCATGACCACCTACATAACACTTATAAGCAAAACTTATAAGACCCATCACAAAAACTTATCACAACCATAACCATCACCAGCTCGCAAAACCCGGCTCCCTTAATACGACATATGTCTTAGCACCTAAATGGCAGCCGGCGCGCCCAAAAGGGTATAGTTTCTCGAGTGTTTCATCGCGTTGCCTCTTGGGGCGTCGATGACAAGCGGAGAATCGGAAAAGAATTCTTTTTTTGCGGGTTAGCGGATGATGCGTGCTATTGGTAGCGTTTGGGGGATCGATGACTTACAAAAGTGATTGGTGTGATCGCAATAGATTTTGAGGATTGTGAAGAGTAAAGCACTTTAAGACTAGTGACGTGATTGGGGAAAGCGAAAGCTAGCAAGGTAGCGCTAGCATGCATGACGGCAAGACAAGGAAAACTTACGACGTTTATAAGAAAAACTTATAAGCAAAATTAAGCAAGTTTTTTGATTTTTCGTCCGTCAATTCGACGCAAACGCATGGAATCGAGCTTTTGTCCGTTGTTGGCTTTATAATAAGCCAAACTTATAACGCTGATAAGTAAACATGTTGACGAAAAATAAACATGCGTAAAATTGTGGTAGTATGAAGACGCTACCTAGTTCATTAGCTGTTGAGTTAGTGGAGTTAAACCCTGCATCTCTGAAAAACGGATATTGTCAAGCTTGCGGTTGTCATTTTACCGCGTGTCCTGGAAATGTTGTTCTACCAGTAGTGTTAGGAAACCTTATAAAGGTTTCATTAGAGGAGCTTGAGGAGCTTGGCATGTGTTGGGGTTGGTACCCTTATCGCAAGGCTAAGCGTTCAAGATATTTTTACTTTTTACCAAGCTTTTTAGACTTATACGAATTCGATCAAGCGTGGTGCATTCAGCAGCACCACGACACTATTATTTTTATCAAAATAGGGGAAAAGTATTTACCAACACTACCCGCGGCAATGCGGGTAGCGATCAAACCAAAGTGGAGAGCTGTTTTGTTGGGAAGAAAGTGGATTTTCGTCCCCAACAAGTGAGCTTGGGGACGATGCGGACCGTCGATGATTTGCGTCGACGGTCTTTTGGCTCCAGAGCGTGACAGCTCTGGAGCCTGTGTTGTTTGCGGGACTGATGTTCCATGTCCCGCTGGTTCTAAAGTTCTTGTCATGGTAGGTCTTCCCCCTGTGGTACGGATTACTGTCAAAGAGTTTAAACAAGTGGCCAAGTGTTTAGGGGGATGGGATCCGATTTTTGAGGGTAAGCACGTTTACCTAATTCCTTCTTTTTTACCTACCTTTACACAAGAAGAGGCTTCGCGTATTCGAGAGCACAGCAAAGAAATCTACTTTATTCAAATTGGTTGTATTTTTGTACCGGTTTTAAAACCCGGTACGGTATTGCCTTCACAAGGCATTATGTACAACTTAGGCAAGCGTTGGTTATTCGTTCCTAGATAACAAATTTTCCAGTACTTCGGGACCGTTGGCGCTTTTTGCCAACGGTCTTTTTTTGTCCTTATTTAGCCTGCTTTTGTCGTGTCTTTCCGAAGCGTGTGTGTGCTTACCGGGTTATTTGTGTTTTTCTTGGGTTTTTTCGCTGGTCACCATGGCTGAATGTGCTTGACATTTCTCGACAGATTTGCTAAGATAGAGGGTTTATTTTTGTATTCCAGCGCGTGATAGAAAATCTAAGTTTTTTCTTGACGAAACAGAAAGAATTTGGTAAACTGGAGGTTTTTTATTTTTATGCTGTATGCTACGCGATTTCTTTGCGTACGTCAGGGAACGTCCCTGAAAAGAGGAATAGTAATTTTTTTAATTTTTTTCTGTTGACAAGAAAACAGAAATATGCAAAAGATAGAGGTGCTATGAGTAACTATTACAGGCTCATTGGCCGCGTCATCGTCGCGGCCAAAGGCGATAAACGCCGCTACGTATTCGTGGCGGCGTCACAGGTGGATGCTGGCCGCGG
>Ga0071330_1062235_pt1 | contig 45219 bp, 44 predicted proteins | sample GBScel77sediment_FD_63802 | JGI IMG/M metagenome (GOLD analysis project Ga0071330, IMG submission 63802) | Hot spring sediment microbial communities from Great Boiling Spring, Nevada - Cellulolytic enrichment Sediment 77C v2 (version 2) | ecosystem: Environmental > Aquatic > Thermal springs >...
CGATCACGGTGATAGCGCAGCAGGTGGAAGAGATGACGCAAGCGGTGAGACAGCAAGCGAATGCGGCGCAGAACGTGAGCAGTCTGTCGGAGGAACTATCTTCGATAGCAGAAAGCTTGGTGGAACAAGTGAGAAAGTTCAAGATATGAAGGAAAAAAATTCGCTCACACGGGCCCTTCGGGGCCTGTTTTTTATGCAACTTTGGAACCATCTGGCAAAACACATTAGAGTTCCATTAGAAATAGCCTATCTTTCAAAGTGGGGGTCTAAAATATCGATGACAAACGAATCTGGGAGGGTTGCACATGAGGCGTCACGTCACTCTGTTGATAGTCTTCGTTTTGGCCTATTCGATCTTTGCATCTATCGCGGACGCTTTGGAAAGCTTCAAGAACAATAGTCCAGCGTACTTGAAACTCACGTTAGATCGTCAACAAGCGGAGGATGACTATCAAAAGGCATTGCTCGAGGCGAAGAACAAACGACAAGAACTTTCCGCACAGCTTTCGAAGCTTAAGTCCGACAATTCCCACAGGGAATCTTTGAAAAGTTTCGTCAACGATTTCATCGACACGTATTTTGCGTTGCTGGAAGCTCAATTCAGCCTCGAAACGGTGCAACTGAACTTGCAGATCGCTCAGATCGATTACAACGAAAAGAAGGATCTCTACGAAAAGGGTGTTGGAACGCTTCAAGATCTAAAAAACGCGAGTGCCACTTTGATTGAAGCGAGCAAGGATTTCGATGCTGCGAAGCTGTCTTTCGAACAGGCGAAGCGAGACTTCGAAACCCTCATAGGTGGGAACGTCAAGGTGGAGGAACCGACGAAGCTGAATTTGAATTTCTCCCTACCCACAGTCGATCAGTTGATGGATAAATCTATCACGCTGGCGATGGCCAGATTGAACGTTCAGATCGCACAGATGGATCTCGACGGGCTGGTCAATCCGTCTCAGTACACGAAGAATTATTACGAAAGAAATCTCAAAAAAGCTCAAGCCGATGTTCAATCTTACTTGCAGTCGCTGAGAAAATCTTACGAGAACCAACTTCAAACGATTCAAAATACTGTCAAATCGATACAAGCGCAGATGGAAAAGATAGAAGTTGCAAAACTCCAACTCGAGACCGTGCAGAAGAACTTCGCAGCTGGTGTGGCTTCGGAGAGAGACGTTCTGAACGCAAAACTCTCCCATCTGAATGCGAGAAAAGCTTTCTTGACACAGCTGAAGTCTCTTTTGAAGAACGTGTGTGCCGTCTACATCGATACCGAGCAAGATTTCTCCAAGGTCCTATCGACGATCCTTGGAGAGTGATGCACAATGCTAAGGAGAGTTCTTTTGCTTTTGCTGTTGCCTGTCTTCGCGCTGGCTTCGTTTCTTGACGAGGTTCAGAATAACCTGCGAACGGATGTAAGCTATCTTTCTGCGAAGCTTTCCTACGAGGAAGCGGTGTTTCAGGTTCAAAAAGACAAGAGTGTACTCATACCTTACGTTTCCTTAGACAAGTTCAATTTCAACACCTCGATCTCGGAGAGCACGGTGACTTACGTTGTGAACGTGCCGTTCTCAATAACTTTTTCAAACGTCGCGGGGTTCAACTTCTCCATCTCCAACAGTTGGAAGTATTCTTCTTCAGACGACAGATGGAGCGATTCTGGTTGGACCATTTCTGTTTCGAGGAGTCTGTTTTCAAACTTCGATCTGGACCAGTTGCAAAACCAGAGGAACCTCTTCGATGTCAGCTGGAAGCTTCTGTCGGCGAAGAACAGCGTTTTTGTGAACGTGGCGAACGACGTGTTCAACAGTTTTTATTACACCAGGAAACTTCAGATCACTTCCAGAAGGCTTCAACTTCTGAGCGCGCAGGTGGAAGAACTCAGAAAAGCTTACGAGGTGGGCAACGCTGCGTTCGAGGACATCGTGAACACGCAAAAGCAACTGCAGAACCTTGTCTTGCAACTGGAAAAGATCAGTCAGGCGAGGTTCAGTGTTTCGAAGGACTATCCTCAAACCATGTTGGATGAGATGATGAACCGTCTGTGCGAACTGACGTCCAAACTTCCGACCGAACAAGAAGCGATCGAAGCGATCAAGGCACGCTACGACGTTCAAGCTTCCTACATAGCCTTGGAGATCGCCAGAAGGCAGAATGAGAGGGCTTATCAAACGTGGTTGCCGAATCCGATTTTGAGCGCAGGGATGACGTTCAAAGAAGATGGTTATTCCGTCTCACTCGGCTTTTCCTTCAGTTACAACTTGATCGACAGGGGCGAAAGATCGTACAGTTACAAAAATGTTCAAGACAAGTTGAACCTGCAACGCGCGAGCTACGAAGATAAATTGCGAAGTCTGGAAAAAGCCGTGAAAGACGCGTACGCATCGATAAGAATTGCCGAGGTCTCAAAACAGCTCGCCGAACTCGACTTGGAACTGAAGAAAATGAACTTGGACAGGCTGAGCAAGAAGAAAGAGTTCGTTTCAGCACATGACCTTGAGACGGCTACACTCGACGTTGAGGAAGCTGAACTCGAGTTGTTCAAGAGTGAGTTCGACCTTCTCATGAGCAAGGTGAACCTTTTGATGATTCTCGGGATCGACCTGGTCGAAATTTCAGGAGGTGCTTGAGCGTGCGCAAAACACGTTGGATAGTGATGACTTTGTTCGTGATTCTGTTCTTCGCCGCGTGTAGTAGAAACACCGCACAGACCAGCACCGTTCAAGTGAGCGAATATGTTGTTTCGAAAACGAACCTGACGGATACGATAACGCTCTCCGGGACCGTTCAGGCAAGGGAATACGCTGACATCAAATCGCTCGTTTCCGGTATCGTGAAAAAAGTGAACGTGTCGAAGGGTGATACCGTCGAGGCGGGAGATGTGATCGCCGAACTCGATGATACAGAGTACAGACTCGCCTACATCAAGGCTCTTCAAAACTACGAGACAGCGAAGAACTCTGGTTCGAAACTCTTGATTCAGCAGCGTGAAATCGAGCTCGAACTGGCCAAAAGAGACCTTGAGAACTGCAAACTGCTCAGTCCCATCGATGGTGTGGTGATTTCGATCGACGTCAAGCAAGGTGATCTCGTGAGTACTGGAAAAACCATCGCCAGGGTCGTGAACCTCGAAAAACTCTACGTTTCCGCCTCGGTGGACGAGGTGGATTATTCGAGGATCGCTTTAGGACAGGTTGCGACGGTCAGTTTCGATGCGATAGAAGGCCTCACGGTCGGAGCAAGGTTGACGTACGTCTCGAGTGAGGCACAAACATCTCAGGGCATCGTTGTCGTGCCTATAGAACTGGACTTGTTGAGCGTGGATGTTCCACAGGTGAGAAGCAGACTGAGTCAAGCTGGAATCGATCCGACTCAGTTCCAGCAAAGATTGCAACAGCTTCGAACTCAAGGTAACTTGGCACAAATGCCTCAGAGACAGCTGCAGAGCGGATCGCAGAATCAGAGCATCAGGATCATACCTGGACTTTCGTGCGAAGTGAACATCGTCACGATGAGCAAAGAAAACGTTCTGGCCGTGCCGATCAACGCGGTGAAGTTCAGCTCTGGAAAGACTTATGTCACCGTGAAGAAGTCGGACGGTTCCACGGAGGAGAGGGAGATAAGCGTCGGAGTGAGAACGAACAACTTTTACGAGGTTGTCAGTGGCCTTCAAGAAGGTGAAGTGGTGCTGGTGACCGGTAGAACAACCACGACGAACAGAACTCAACAGATGCCCAATGTTTTCTTCAGACCGTGAGGTGGACCGCGTGGCGGAGATCATAAGAGTCGAGAACGTCAAGAAGATATACAGAATGGGCGATAACGAGGTCAAGGCGCTCGACGGTGTGAGCCTCGTCGTTGAAGAAGGAGAATTTCTGATCGTGATGGGACCTTCTGGAAGCGGTAAAACCACCTTACTACATTTGATGGGTTGTTTGGACAAACCCACCGAAGGTGAAATATACATAGCAGCGACAGCGGTTTCCAAACTGAACGACTCACAACTTGCGAAGATAAGGAACAAGATGATCGGGTTCGTGTTTCAGCAGTTCAACCTACTCCCCCGCCTCACGGCACTCGAAAACGTCGAGTTGCCTATGATCTACGCCGGTGTTCCAAAGGCAGTGAGGAGGAAGAAGGCAAAAGAGTTGCTCGAATTGGTTGGCCTCGGCGATAGACTGCACCACAGGCCAACGCAGCTTTCCGGTGGACAAATGCAAAGGGTCGCGATAGCCAGGGCGCTCGCGAACGATCCAATGGTGCTGCTCGCGGATGAGCCAACTGGCAATCTCGACTCGAAGAGCGGAGAAGAGATCTTGAAGATCTTCTCTGAGCTGAACGAGAGAGGACAGACCATCGTCATAGTCACCCACGATCCAGAGGTTGCGAAACACGGAGATCGAATCGTTCGCATGCGCGATGGAAAGATCGTCAGTGAAGAGGTGAACGTGCATGCTTGACATGCTCAAAGAAGCCCTTCGCTCGATCGCTCACAACAAACTTCGCACGGCCCTGTCCATGATCGGAATCATCATAGGAGTTGCGGCCGTCATAGGAGTTGTGTCTGTGGCCGAAGGTACGAGCAGGAGCATCAGACAGTCTCTGACTTCCATAGGTTCAAACCTCATACTCGTCTCGCCGGGCTTCACGAGAGGCGTGGGCGGACGTACCGCCACAGCGCTCACGGAAATTCTCGAAAAGGAAGATGCAGACAGGATATCCCAACTTTGTCCTTCGGTCAAGTACGTCACGCCCGTTCAGCAAGGAAACTTCATCGTTCAGTATGAACGTCAGAACAGTATGGCGACGGTCATGGCCGCACGATCAGTGCTGTTCGACATGATAAACGTTAAGCTCGCTCAAGGAGAGTTCTTCGACGAATCTGACGAGAAGGCCAAACGACGTGTGGCGGTGGTCGGAAAGGAAGTGGCAGACGAGCTCTTTCCGAACGGGGATGCCATTGGACAAACCATAAGGATCACGAGCGGTTCGATCAGGCAGACCTACGTGGTGATAGGAGTGCTCGAAAAGAGTGGAAATCTACTCTTTCTCAATCCCGACAGATCGATCTTGGTACCGTTCGCCTCTGCGGAGAACAGACTCTTCAGACGTAAGAACGTCTCGATGATAGTCGCTCAGGCGATCTCGGAGAACATGGCAAATCAAGCGGTTTCTGAGATAGATTCTGTCTTGTTTGAGAAGTTTCAAAGCGAAGAAAGGTATCGTATAGTCAGTCAGGACGCACTGCTCGAGACGGTCAATCAGACCATGGCCATGCTCAGCTTCATGCTCGGGAGCATCGCTGGTATCTCTCTGCTGGTCGGTGGTATAGGCATCATGAACATAATGCTCGTCACAGTGACTGAGAGGACCAGAGAGATAGGCGTAAGAAAGGCCATCGGAGCCAGTAGAAGACACATTCTACTTCAGTTCTTGCTCGAATCCGTCGTGCTCACTCTCGTGGCAGGACTGCTCGGTATCGCGGCAGGTTTTGGACTATCCAGGCTCATAGCGAGCATAGGATCGATTCAGACAGCAGTGACACCCACGGTTGTTCTCATAGCGGTGTCTGTTTCCATAATGGTTGGCTTGTTCTTCGGTGTCTGGCCCGCAATGAGGGCTTCCAAACTTGATCCTGTGGAGGCACTCAGATACGAATGAACTGGTGGAGGCGGGGGGAATCGAACCCCCGTCCGAATGTGAGCACCCCCAGGCTTCTCCGAGCGCAGCCTGTGTTTAGTTCTCGGCCATCAAGAGCCCACAGGCAGGCCCTTGCAAGCCACAGCCCCTCTTAAACCGCTGAAAGTCGGGGCGAACCTTTCAGCGGTCGACCGGCTGTCTCACGCCCCTTCCGCGGGCACCGGTCAGACCTCGCGGGGGACGGCTGCCTATTCTCTATTAGGCAGCGAGAGCCATTTCGTAGTTGGCACTTCTTTTTGGTTCCACCTTTTTTACGAGGTGGTGGAGACCTCGGCTCGCTTCCTGGGGGATCTCACACCCGTCGAAACCGTTCGCCCCCAGCATAGCTATTATACCCCATCTTCTCTGACGGACACACTTCGAAAAAGTTCAAAGCATGTACGCTTCGCTGATCACATGAAGTGCCACGGGTGGAAGCACCTTGAACGGCTCGACCAGCTGACCCTCCACTGGTGAGTAAGCTCTGCTCTTTTCGGCCAGATAGGAGAACAGCACCTGCAGAGATCTTTCATCGAACTGGCTCTTGTGCTGTGAGATGGCCTGAAATTTCCTGTTCAGATGTTCTTGCTCGATGGGATAGAACGTGTTTGGGAACGCCGTGTTGAAGAATCCAATAGCTGTGACGTCGTGGTTCGATGTGCCGGGAACAAGTTTCGGTAGCCTGTACAGACTCACAGCCTGTGCCGTGGACATACCACACTTAAGATGGTCGGGATGAACTTCGTAAGGTGCGAACGGATCCACGGTGAAAACCGCATCAGGCTCGATCTTTCTGATGATCCGTATTAGTTTCTCTCGCACCTGTTCGATCGTGTAATCACCGAGGTCTTCAAAATCGAGCCACAACAGCTCGTGAACACCCAGAATCTCTGCCGCCTTTTCTTGCTCTTTCTTTCTGATCTCGGCCAGCTTCTTTCCGACCAACGATTCGTCACGTGTTCCCGCCGAGCCATCGGTCACAGTGACGTAGTAGACCCTGATCCCTTTCTGCGAAAGTTTTGCGATCGTTCCACCCATGGAGATGTCCGCATCGTCCGGGTGAGGCTGTACGCAAAGGACTTTACCGAAAGAATCCAGTTCTGGGAGTTTTATCATGCCCTTGAGCTTATGAACTAAGTGTTGCAAGTTCTTCACCCCTTTCTGAACCAGATCTTCTCAACAGCCCAAGAAAAGATCGTGAGACACATCGCAATGATACCAAACGTGAGATAAGCAGGTTCTGCTCCCATCTTCTCTACAACAACGCCCCCAACGCTGGAGCCCAAGAGTGGGCCTATACCCTGCAGAGACATCCAGAAGACTATCTGTGTACCTTCCAGTACGTGTGCCGAAAGTTTTTGTCTCATCAAGAACAGCGTGGCGTAGTAGATCACGATGTAAGTCCAGCCATGAAGGAGCTGGGTCAGTAACAACTGCACTTCCGTGGTCACAAACGATGCGAGTATCAACCTCAATCCCACGACGAAAATGGCACTCGATAGCAACTTGAAACTTCCGAACCTTTTTGTTATGCGTTCGGCGAAGAGCAGAAAAGGAGTCTCACTCAGCGCCATCAGTGTGAAACTCAAACCAACACTCGCCGCGTGGAAGTTCTTGGATTTGACGAGCACCGGCAGAAAGACGGTGTTGAACAAATTGAATCCCACCGCGACGGTAACGATAGCGAAGAGCACAGAGAATCTCTTGTCAGTCGCTCGTACCGATGGCCTTCGGTGAAAACTCATCTCGAGCTTGCTCTTCTGCACCAGTAACCCTATCGAGAAGAAAAGCATCGAATAAACTACGAACAACGCCACGAAGCCTTCATTCACCAGGTTGGCCACCAGGAAAGAAGCGGCAGCATAACCGAAGGTACCGAAGAGCCTTATCCTGCCGTAAGAAAGCTGAGCCCGACTTGCAAGTTCTACCAAAGAAGATTCCAGAAGAGGTACCAGACCACCTTGCGAAAGCATCAGCGAGAAACAGAAGACGAATATCATGAAGGCATTCTTCGATAAGAACAAAATCCACAGCGAGGCGATCCCAATTGTCGCAGCGTAAAGGACCACTCTTCTCACGCCAAACCTGTAGGCCAGCAAAAAGTAGAACTGGTTCGCCCAAAGTGCGTTGACAGAAGGAAGGGCCATCAAGACTCCAACGAAAGACGGGGAAAGGCCGATGTGTACAAAATACTGACTCAACAGAGTCATGCAAGCGAGCAAGGCATATGCTAAGAATTCACTTGAGAAAAGCGCAAGCTTTTGTTGTTGTTTCATACGATGATTATACTGTACCTTGTTCTAAAGCCATGTTTCAATACAGAGACATGAATTGAAGCGTCGGACCCATATCACGGTTACATGCTTGATAGAACCCCGAACCCAGCCTTAGTTTGGACCAAAGTATCAAGATCGATCGTGCATGAAGAAGCTTGGCACTATCATTCAGATGGTGAATAAAAAACTCAGGCCGCGACGTTTGCAAGATCTCGATGCGAATTTCAGCTCTTCACTGCCGCCTTTCTCTCCTTCTCAACTTGTTCTCGCTGAACGTTGGAACCGTACAGGACTTTGAGCTGTCTTGCTTCTCTCAGCATCCTTTCTTTCTCCGCTTCCCTGATGAGCTGGTCATGTTTGATCTTCGCCAACATGTACTCCAACATGCTCCCACCTCCGTGAATAAGTTTATCACCTCCTTCAAATTTTGTCAAGTCGAAATAGAAAATATCAATAACTAATCTGAATATATATTAGTATCCCAGTCTTTCTATCAATATCTTTGAACCGCGGGTTCGAGTTTTCAACAAAAAACCCGCCCATGGGCGGGTCGCTCGGTCGAATGTCCCCGATCACTTCTTGTACTTGGTAATCTGTCTCAAGAAATTGTGCCTCCACTCTCTGTCCTTGTCTGACTCAACCCCTTTGACGGCGAAACCGTCCACCACACCTATGACCGACCTACCCTGGTCGGTCTGTACCACCAGCACCTGCAACGGGTTTGCAGTGGCAGCGAATATTCTGCACACTTCCTGAACGTTCTTGATCTGATTGAGTATGTTGATGGGATAACCGTTCCTGATCAAAAGCACAAACAGATGGCCTGCTCCGATTCTTCTCGCGTTGTCGATCGCCACATCGATGAGTTCCTGATCGTTTCCTTCGTACCTCACTAAGCACGGTCCACTCGCCTCGTTGAACGCGAGGCCAAACTTCATGTTCGGGTTGGTCGTCACCACGACTTCGTAGAGATCTTCAACTGTCTTGATGAAGTGTGAGTGCCCTAAGATGACGTTGGTTCCTTCAGGTATGTTCAGCTGAACCACTTCGATGTTCATACGATCACCTCTCGTGAACGCTCGATTTGCTCGAAAAAATTATACACTCGGCAAAGCCGATTTTTCCCCTTGCATTGTGGTGGATGTTGGTCTATAATCTGAATTGCTGGGGCCGTAGCTCAGCTGGGAGAGCGCTACCTTCGCAAGGTAGAAGTCGTGGGTTCGAATCCCATCGGCTCCACCAAGCGGGGCAAAATCGCCCCGTTTTTTTGTATGATCTCATTGAGGTGATCTCTCATGCCACTCTTACCCCCGCACAACTTGGAAGCGGAAGAAGCGGTCATCGGAAGCATATTGATCGATCCAAGCGTTGTGAACGACGTTATGGAAGTTCTCAGAAGCAACGATTTCTATTCAAAAAAACATCAAGCGATATTCGCTGTCATGGAGAAGATGTACGAGCGCGGTGACCCCATCGACGTGTTGTCGGTGTGCGAAGAACTGAAGAAGACAGGACAGATGAAGTTCGTCGGTAGTGAACTGGACGTCGCAAGACTTGCAGAGGCTGTGCCGACATCGGCACACGTGATGCATTATGCCAAGATCGTGCGAGACAAATCGATCCTGAGAAGCTTGATAGAGGCTGGCAGAAACATCGTCGAATCGGCCTACGAGGAACGCGAAGTGGACGAGATCTTAGACGAGGCTGAAAGGATCGTCTTCGACATCGCCGAATCGAGGGCCACGAAAACTTACGATCACATCGGCTCGATAATGCACGCAGTTTTTGAAAATCTCGAAGAACTCAGGACGAAAAGTTCTACAGTTCTCGAACCTGGTGCTGTCGTGAGCGGTTTGCCCACAGGTTTCAGAGTGCTGGACAGGCAGACCTCTGGTTTTCACAAGTCTGATCTGATCATCATCGCAGCCAGACCATCTGTGGGTAAGACTGCGTTCGCACTCACGATAGCGCGCAACATGGCCGTCAAATTCAACTTGTCCGTGGGCATATTCAGTCTTGAAATGTCCAAAGAACAGCTCGCACAGAGACTTTTGTGTAGCGAATCGAGGGTGGATCTGCACAAGATCAGGACGGGTTATTTGAGCGATCAAGAATGGGAGAGATTGACTATAGGTGCCTCAAAGCTTTACAAGGCCAACATCGTTGTGGACGATGAACCTTCTCTGGATCCACGCACGCTGCGTGCGAAAGCGAGGAGAATGAAGCGAGAGTACAACATCGATGCCATTTTCGTCGATTATCTTCAGCTGATGCATACACGCGGAGGTGGCCAGGAGAGCAGGCAACAGGAAATATCCGAGATCTCGAGGTCGCTGAAGTTGCTCGCCAGAGAACTCGACATCGCCGTCGTTGCGCTTTCTCAGCTCTCACGTGCTGTGGAAACCCGCGAGGACAAAAGGCCAAGGTTGAGTGATCTGAGAGAATCTGGAGCGATAGAACAGGACGCCGACATGGTGCTGTTCATTTATCGAGAAGAGTACTACAAGAAGAGCGAAAAACTGCACGAACCTCACGAAGCCGAGATAATCATCGGAAAGCAAAGGAATGGTCCCATAGGCACGGTGAAGCTGATGTTCGAACCACAAACAGCCTCGTTTCACGAGGTGGAAAGGATCGAGGTGGAATGAACCTAAGGGTCGGGATAGGCACCGACAGGCACGCATTGAAAAAACCTGGAAAGATGGTCCTCGGTGGCGTCGTCGTGAGCGAAGAGGTGGGCCTCAAAGGTCATTCAGACGCAGATGTGGTCTGCCACGCACTGATCGATGCGCTCCTCGGTGCGGCGGCCCTCGGGGACATCGGTGAGTACTTCGATCAGAGCGAGCGTTGGCGGAACGCTTCGAGCTTGGTGATGTTGAAACGAATGAGAGACCTCTTGGTGGAGAAAGGTTGGACCATAGTGAACGTCGATGTGACTGTGACCTGTGGAGCTGTGAAGCTCTCACCTTTCAGAGAAAGAATGGTTGAAACACTCGCGAACAGCCTGGGAATCGATAAGGATAGTGTGAACGTGAAATTCAAGACGGCCAACAACCTGGGCTTCGAAGCGAGTGAGGGAGCTTCGGCGATCGCGGTCTGTTTGATTTCAAGGAGCTCTTCCGGTTGACGGTCTTTCGCCCCTCAACACCTGCTCGGCAAGCTTCAAGATCCATTCCTCATCACTGAAGACAAGCACGCCCGTCACCGAGAAGGGATCGTTCACCGAAATCTTTTTCACAGAGCGATTCAAAAGCACGATCGCTCCCTCGAGGGCCTTCCTTCTAATCCGCTCAAGGTCTGAAAGATCTATCGGCGGCTTCACGTTCAAAGTTGGTAGCTTTCCGAGCAACTCACCTTTGCCCGTCACGAACACAACATCGAACCCCATTTTTCGCAATGTTTTCGCTTTCTCTTTGTCCTCCACCAAGGTTGGACAACTCATCTTTCGAGTCAGCAACGATCTGACGACATCGGGATTGACCGTCCCGGTCGCGTTCAGTATAGGCACTACACCCGCCGAGACGAAACCTTCTATCATGTAGGAGATGATCTGGGCGGTTATGAAAGGAGATCGAGAGATCTTACCCAAAGGATTTGGATCGTTGTCCGTCAACACGTCGAGTGTTCCAAAAACAACGTACTCAAAGCCGTGAGAGCGTGCCACCATGCCAGCGACGTATGCAACGTCCCTCGCAATCTCCATATTCTGATTACAGCCGAGTGCCAACAGGGATACGTCCTTCAAAAGGTTCTGCAGAGGCGCGTTCAAAACACAGGATTTCTCACAGATTGAAAGTTGTTCACATAGTTCAATCGAACCAGCCGCGATCGAATAGGTCGAGAAGAAAATTGCCAGGACCACCAAGAAAATTCTCCTCGACAACGACATCCGCCACCTCCTTCAGGCTCTTCGTGCCGTTGCGCACAGCCACTCCGAGACCAACGCTCCTCAACAACGCCACGTCGTTGTCGTTGTCACCGAAAGCCACGGCTTCTCGAAGATCAAAGCCGAGTTTCTCAGCCAGGACTTTCAGTGCACGTCCCTTGTCCGTCTGAGACGGAACAAAATCGAGATAGTTGCTGAAAGATTTGAAGATGAGTACGTCATCAAACTCATCTCTGAGCTCAGGAATGATCGCATCGAGCCTTTCTGGTTCAGCTATCGCAAGCAATTTCGTGGCGCCGTGTTCTGCCACGAGCTCTGCAAGATCATCCACGAAGGTCAACTCGATCCCTGAGTGTTCACTGTAGGCCCTCGCATGTTCGTTGTCTTCTTCCACCACGAGTTTGTCATCCACGTAGGCCTGTCTGTGAACGTTCAACGATCTCAGTTTTTGAACTATCTGGGACGCACGCTGTGGTTCTATTTTCAGTTCCATGATCTTGCCGTGCTCATTTGTCCACACGACGGAGCCGTTGTACGCGATGATGGGAAACTCCACATCGAAGTAGCGCTGCAACAGTTTTCTGACCGAAGGGAGCATCCTGCCACTGGCGAAGACGATCTTTTTACCCTTTTCCAAGAGCAGATTTATGGCTTTCAGATTCGAAGGGTGGATGTTGTGAGAATCCATCAGTATCGTTCCGTCCAGATCGAAGACGAATACTTTCAAGGCTCACTTCCCTCCTGCCATATGTGTTCGAAGAACTCTCGATAATGTTGTACTAAGGACGTTTCTCGAATCAACATCATCAACTCCACGTTCCTTTCGTAAGCACTCTTCGTCGCGTTGGCCGAACCGCTCACGACCACTCGCCCGTCGATTATAAACAATTTCGTGTGCAATGTGAATGGTTCAAAGATTCTCAGTTCAATACCAGAGTCTGGAAGATTTTTCAACATGGAGTTGTTCAAAAACCAACGATCTACGAGCAGTCTGATCTTCACGTTCTTGCTCGAGAGGATTTTCAACATTGACCAGACCTTCGGGTGCGTCAAGGCGAACATCGCAACATCAACGGTCTTGCTCGCTTTGGAGAGCTCCTTCAACAGGAGATCTTCAAGATCAAAATTTTTCAGCAGAATCTTGCCGTGTGACACTTCGAACCGTTTCAGTTCCCCGTTCCACAGGGCATCGAAAAAGCTCGCAAGTTGAAGTCCAACTGCACGATCTTCGATGAACAGAAGATCGTTGATCGATCTTTTCAGGCTGTTTTCCGTGAAGTTCGCAGAACCCAGAACGATTCTTTCTCCATCGACCACGATGAACTTGAGATGCAACAGAGAACTCTCAACATCCATTCTAACGCGAACGTCCTTGGGTGCCACACCTGTTTCGAAGATCACCCTCACATCGACGCCGCGACGCGCCGCCTCACTCAGAGCGTGCAGGAAACTTTTCTCATCGAGCGAATAACTGCACACATAGACGGAGTGTGAAGCCTGATCCACCAGTTCACAGAGCCAGTCCGTCGACTCAATGGGTGTGAACATGATCTGAACACAGAAAGATGAAACTGCCACGAAGCACAGCAACAGCGCTTTCATGGTCTATATTATAGCCGAGGTGATGTGCGTGCGCATTCTACACATCAACGATTCGATTCGTTGCGTCGTCACAGGGCCTATCGGTACGAACAGCTATGTGATCGATGCAGAACCCATCGTGGTAATCGATCCGGGTTATGGTATAGGAACGTTCGTTCAGAAACCTTGCATCGTGTTGCTCACCCACGGGCATTTCGACCATATCTGTGGCCTGAAAGAGTTAAGAGTCGAAAGGCTTTACATTTCCGAACAGGAAGCATCGTGGTTGGTTGACCCTTCTTTGAACCTGTCACTGTACTTCGGAGAGCGGTTCGTTTTCAATTGCGAAGTTGAATATCTGCCGGAGAACTTCACGATGGGAAAATTGGACTTCAAAGTGTACCGTACACCCGGACACACTCCAGGCTCCGTCATGTTCAAGGCCAATGGGGTTATCTTCAGTGGTGATACAATCTTTTTAGACAGCATCGGAAGAACTGATCTTCCTGGTGGCGACGAGGCAACGATGAGGAAAACGTTGATGTTCGTGAAGGAGCTTCTGAGTTCTTTCGAACCGCACGAGCTCGTGCTTCCGGGTCATGGTGAGATCGGGACGGTTGAGGAAGTTTTGAGGGACAATTTGTTTCTCAGGGAGGAAGAAAGGTGAAAAAGATCTTTCTTGCGCTGGTGATCTTGCTGTTTTTGAGCGGTTGTGTGATGAGAATCGCAGAAGTTCCTCCGAGAATTTATTCGCTCGAATCGGCCGTGCAGATTCCCAGCGGTAAGTACAAACTGATACATCTTGAGAGTGTGTCAGGTTATGAGAATATCGAGTTGAAGGGCATGGTCGCTGTCTACAGAGGCCCAGACGGGTCGATGTATCTCTTCTATGGCTTCAAGAGCTTCGACGATGCTCCAAAGAAAGTCTGGAAATCGATCGTCAAGAAGTACGGTGTCTGGAATCTTGGAGTCTACATCGATCTTCCATCGGTTGGTTATTACAGCGTCGAAAAGAAGGACAAACACGTTGTCGCGTGGTGGAAAGATGTGTGGCTGTTCGTCGTTGAATCGAAGGCTAATCCCAGAGATTTCGTGAAGGATGTGATGGACGCCTTCGCTCGACTGGGAGGTATGCTGAGATGATCGTGCTGGGTCACAGAGGCTATTCGGCACGCTATGTTGAAAATACGATGATCGCGTTCAAAAAAGCGCTCGAGCTTGGTGCGGACGGCATAGAACTGGATCTGAGAGGTACGAAGGATGGCAGAGTCGTTGTCATTCATGACGAAGATCTGAAGAGATTGTGCGGGGTGGATGTGAAGGTCTCCGACCTTACCTTCGAAGAGTTGAAAGAATACAAGCTGAACGGCGAGACCATACCGACTTTTGAAGAGGTGCTTTCGATTCTCGATGACAAGCACATTCTGAACGCGGAGATCAAGGAAGCGAACGTTGCGGAAAGAGCTTTGCAGCTCATAGACGAGTTTCGCCTGACCGACAGCACCGTCGTTTCATCCTTCGACCATGAACTCATCGCACGTTTGATCAGAAAGAGACCCGACATGAAGTTCGGCTTCCTCGTGGGAGAAGAGCTGAGGAACGATCCCATCGGCCTGATAGATAAACTGCTCCAGCACAAACCTTACTCTATGCACCTGCCACACCAGTTGTTCGATTATCCGATGGTTTTCAGAAAGATCGTGAAGATGATAAGGAAAGCGGGCGCGAAGATCTACGTCTGGACCTTGGATGATCTAAAAAAGTATCAGCGGATCGAGAAACATATCGATGCGGTCATAACGAATCAGGTCGAACTCTTCGTGAACGCGTTGAAGAAACCTCAGCGGGCTGAGGGAGCATGACATGTGCCGCCAATTTTTCGACGAGCCACTGAGTTTGCACACAAGTTTCAGGATCGGTGGCCCAGCGAGGCTGTTCCTGGTGCCGAAATCTGTGGAACAAATGCTGTGTGCTCTGAAGCTGTACCCCGGTGCGAAGTTACTGGGCAAAGGTACGAACGTTCTCGCGCCCGACGAAGGTGTCGACGTGGTGATAAGTACGCTGGGCTTGAGTAATTTTCTCTTCGATGGGGACCTTTTGATCAGCGACGCTGGGGTCTTGCTCAGTAAACTGTGTGTTGAATCGGCAGAGCGTGGTCTTTCTGGACTTGAGCTGCTTTACGGCATACCCGGTACGATCGGTGGAGCGATCTTGATGAACGCAGGTGCGTACGGAGCCCAGATCGCCGACGTGGTAGAATGGGTTGAATGTTTTGATGGGGAGCAAATGAGGATTCTTCATCGCAGTCAACTGGAGTTCTCTTACAGGGACAGCGTTTTCAAAAAGAGAAACTGGTTGGTGCTGAGAGCCTGCCTGAGGCTGACGAAATCTGACCCCGAAGCGGTTCGTTCGAAAATGGAAAAAATCATGAAAAAACGTTTAGAAACACAGCCACTGGATCTTCCGAGTGCAGGCAGTTTCTTCAAACGTCCACACAGTAACTTTTACGTGGGAAAGGCCATAGAACAGCTTGGTTTGAAAGGTTTCAGAATCGGAGATGCGCAGATCTCAACGAAGCACGCAGGCTTCATAGTCAATCTTGGTTCGGCGACGGCCAAAGACGTCATCGCGTTGGCACAGACGGTGAAGCAGCTGGTCGAAAAACATTTCAACGTTGTGCTCGAACCCGAAGTCGACATCTGGTAGGTGCTGAACGTGAAAATGAACCTCGAGAAGTTCCTTTTGATTTTACTCACGATCTTTGCCCTTCTGTTCCTGCTCAGCTTCCAAATGTTCGTGTCCGCGAGATCTCAGTTGAAGAGGAGCGAGAAGATCTTGGAGGCTTACAGAATGTACGTAGACGAAGACTACGAGAATTTCGAACGATACGTTGAAAAGAACGATCTGAAAGAGTTGAAGAGTCTCAAAGACAGTCTGAGACGGAGGTTGTTTGAGAAGTACTACACTTTGGGTGTCACGAAGTTGAACGCGGGCGATTTTTCTTCGGCCCACGAAGATTTCAAAAAAGCTTTACAGCAGTTGCCACAGCAGGATGAAAGGCGCGCAGAAGTGGTCTATCTCATGGGCCAGAGCCTGGTGAAAGCTGGACGTCTTGTCGAAGCGAAGACCCAGCTCAGCGTGGTGCTCGAGATGCCAAATTCGTTTTACAGGAATCAGGCAATCAAGCTGTTGATAGATATCTACGAACAAACTGGAGAGGGCGCGAAGGCCGAGGAACTGAGAAAAATCTACGAGGGGGTCGTGGAACGATGAAGAACCTTTTCGGAACAGACGGACTGAGGGGTGTCTACGGAGACGACCTGACGGATGAACTCGCCTATAAGCTCGGATTGGCTCTGGGGGAAATGTACGGGCCATCGCTGTTCGTTGTGGGACACGACACGAGAGAGTCTGCGGAACCTCTGCAAAAAGCTTTGGTGAAAGGTTTGCTGGAAAAAGGTGCGAAGGTCAAGCTCGCAGGCGTTCTCCCCACTCCCGCCGTGGCCATGGTCAGCAAACTGCTGGACTGTTTCGGTATCGTGATCTCCGCTTCCCACAATCCTTACCAGTACAACGGAATAAAGGTGCTCAGATCCGGTTTCAAACTGCCGGACGAGGAAGAAAGAAAGATCGAACTCGTCATGGAGACAGTCTCAGCCGGTGTCGAGAAAGGTTTTGCAGAGTTCGATCCGCATCTTCGTGAACTCTACATAGAGACGCTTTTGAAATCCTTCCACGGGCTTGATTTGTCCGGTTTGAAAATCGCAGTGGATTTGGCCAACGGTGCCGCCATCATGACCACACCTGAGGTTCTGAACGCTCTCGGTGCGAACGTGACGTGTTTTTCGAAAGAACCGAACGGAAAGAACATAAACGAGAACTGCGGTTCTCAGCATCCAGAGTTCCTCTCCGAACGCATGAGGGGTTTCGACTTAGGCATTCTGCACGACGGCGATGCCGACAGGTGCATCTTGCTCGGTGAAAATGCCGAAGAAATACACGGAGACAAGATCATGGGAGTCGTCGCGGTGCAACTGAAACACGAAGGCAGACTCCGCAACGACGTGGTTGTGGCGACGATAATGAGTAACAAAGGTTTAGAGGATTATTTACTGGACAGGGGTATAAAACTCACCAGGGTGAAGGTCGGAGACAAGTATGTCCTCGAGGGCATGATAGAGCTCGGCACGAACTTCGGCGGAGAAAGATCTGGCCACATCATCTTTCTTGACAGATCCACGACTGGCGATGGGCTCATAACAGCCCTCGAGTTCCTGAGGCTTATGCTTTCGACGGGCAAAAGCGCCTCTGAACTTTCGAAAGAGGTGGAAGATTATCCTCAGGTGCTACTGAACGTGCCCGTCGCGGACAAGTCCGTTGCGGAGCACCCGACGCTCAAGAGAGAGATAGAAAAGTATCTTGAACGGTTCAGGATTGTTGTCAGAGCTTCAGGCACCGAAAGGTTGGTCCGAGTCATGGTGGAGGGAAAGGACGAAACCGAAGTGAAAAGGGTGGCGGAAGAATTTTGTAGGCTGGTACGCGAGCTGGATCGGGGGTGATAACACAGATGCGTCTTGCTATCTGTGTGGGTTCGTCCAGCGTATCAACCTTTGGAGAACAGGGATGGTTGTGGATTCCGCACAGTGGCGATCCTGTTGGGATTGTCAAAAAAATCCTGGAAGATTCACCTGAAGAGCTCGAACTCGTCTTCACAGGTAGAAAGCTGAGAAAGATTTTCAAAGCTCCGAACATTCCCGAGTCGCTCGCTATACAGTACGCCTACAGAAAGCTCAGAGAGAAGTATGGCCGCTGCGATGGTATCGTCAGTGCTGGTGGAGAAAACTTCGTGCTCTATCAACTGGATGAGAACGGTGAAGTGAGCATGATACACGTTGGAAGCAAGTGTGCATCGGGCACCGGAGAGTTCTTCCTTCAACAGTTGAAGAGGATGGGACTGGACCTTTCAACGATAGATTCGGTGAGTGTGGATGGTTTTTACAGACTCTCTTCACGCTGTACGGTCTTCTGCAAGAGCGACTGCACTCACGCCTTGAACAAGGGCATTCCGAAAGAGCTCGTGCTCAACGGCCTCGGCAGGGTCATGGCGGACAAGATCTTACAGCTCGTGGGCAACGCAAAGGTGAGCAAGGTCCTTCTGGTCGGAGGTAGCACAAAAAATAAACTCATGCTGAAACACCTGGACGGCCGCATAAATTACGTGATCCCGGACGAAGCAACATACTTCGAAGCTTACGGGGCTTATCTGTGGTTGATAGAGAATTCGAATCAGAAGATCAAAAAATACCACGTTATACCGAAAGAGATACCATCGGCTTTCCTCAGACTTCCCCCACTGTCAAAGTACGCATCGATGGTCGAGTTCAAAACCATGGAGAGGGCCAAGGCCGAGGCGAACGACGAATGCATTCTGGGTGTCGACGTTGGTTCAACCACAACGAAGGCTGTGCTGTTGAGGGTGAAAGATAAGAAGATACTCGCGAGCAGTTATCTCAGAACACTCGGCGATCCCATCGGCGCAGCGAAAAAATGTTACGAAGAGATCCGTTCACAACTCGATGTTCCCGTGAAGATCGTTGGAGTCGGTGTCACAGGCTCTGGAAGAAAGATCGTGGGTTTGCACGCGCAGACCAAGGCAGTTTACAACGAGATCATGGCGCATGCGAAAGCTGCGGCGCATTTTGATCCAGAAGTGGACACGATCTTCGAGATTGGTGGCCAGGATGCCAAGTACACTTACTTGAACGAAGGTGTACCCTACGACTACGCGATGAACGAGGCGTGTTCGGCTGGAACAGGTTCTTTCTTGGAAGAAGCAGCGCGCGAGTCGTTGAACATAGACTACAGAGAGATCGCAGACTACGCATTGAAGGCAAACAATCCCCCAAACTTCAGCGACCAGTGTGCGGCGTTCATAAACAGTGACATAAAGACGGCGATCCAAGAAGGTATGTCGGCCGAGGACATATGCGCCGGTCTGGTTTACTCTGTCTGCATGAATTATCTCAACAGGGTGAAGGGCAACAGACCTGTAGGGAACAAAGTCTTCGCTCAGGGAGGCACATGCTACAACAGAGCCGTTCCACTCGCCATGGCGGCGCTGACCGGGAAAAAAGTGATAGTTCCCCCCGAACCCGGTTTGATGGGAGCTTACGGCGTTGCATTGATGACACTCGAAAACATAGAAAAAGGCTTGCTGGAAAAAGGTTGTTACGATCTTCGAGAACTCGTGAACCGTGAGGTGAAGTACCTGAAACCGTTCACGTGTATGGGTGGAAGAACGGCTTGCGATAGAAAGTGTACCATCAGCGTGATAGAAGTGAATGGGAAGAGAATACCCTATGGTGGTGCGTGCAACCGTTACGAAGCGTTCAGGGAACACGTCTTTGATCCCTCTGAACTCGACTTCGTTGCGAAGAGGGAAAAGAAAGCGTTCGAGATCGAAGAAAATGGTCACGGAAAGAGGGTGGGTATCAGCAGATCGTTTGGTATGAACGTGTTCTTCCCGTTCTTCTCAACCCTGTTCACCGAACTGGGGTTCCAAGTCATCCTGCCTGACGAGCCTGACGAGTCGGGCAAAGACAGAATGGGGTCAGAATTCTGTTTTCCCGTTGAACTGTCGCACGGTTTCGTACTCTCCCTGTTGAAGAAGAACGTCGACTTCGTTTTCATTCCGAGGATTCGAGGAACAAGGCCTGCTGGTTCGGACAGGAACGGCGTGTACTGTCCGTTCGTTCAGAGCGAGCCTGACTGGCTGAGAGCAGATATCGAAGAGCTCGACGGTGTTGAGGTTCTCACGTGCAACATCGATTTCAACGATCCGGAGGATGTTGTGTTCGAAAACATATTCAACATGTTCAAAACCTTCGGCTTCGATAGAGAAAAGGTCAGAATCGCCTTCGAGGAAGCTAAGAACCGCCAGAAGAGTTTCGAAGCGGACCTGAAACGGCTCGGTGAGGAGTTTTTGAAGAAAGTAGATGAGATTGGAATGGGTGTTGTTATCGTTGGAAGAGCCTACAACGCGTTCCAGAGTCATGCAAATTTGGGTGTTCCGAGAAAAATCGCCAGCTACAACGTTCCTGTGGCAAGCTTCGACGTTCTTCCGTTCGAATCCAAGCAAGGTTACGAGAACATGTACTGGACCTGGGGAGAAATGATCTTGAAGGCGGCCAGGTACATCAAGGACCATCCGAAAATCTATCCCGTCTTCATAACGAACTTCAGCTGTGGGCCCGATTCGTTCATCCTTTCGTATTTCAAATCGATCATGCAAGAAAAACCCACGCTCGTTTTGGAACTCGACAGTCATACGGCGGACGCTGGTCTCGAGACGCGCATCGAGGCGTTTCTGGATATCGTCAAATGCAGAAAAGAGAAGAAGAAACAGACTTCAAACACCAAACCGCTGGAAGTCATGATCGACAAAAGCGGTGTTTTCATCCTGAAAAATGGTGAGAAGATCTCTTGGACCGATCCCAGGGTGAGACTCGTCTTTCCCACAATGGGTGCGTTTGGGGCCAGATGTTTGGCCGCAGCGATCGCACGTTTCGGTGTTCGAACCCACGTTTGTCCACCGCCAGGCGAGCTCGAATTCAAACTGGGCAGGGGCAATTCGCTGTCCAAAGAATGCTTGCCGTTGCACTTGACACTCGGTTCGTTGATAAATTACCTTCAAGAAAGACCGAAAGATGAGATCACCCTGTACTTCATGCCCACGACGTCTGGTCCATGCAGGTTCGGTCAGTACAGCAACTACATGAAGCTGTGGCTCGAGCAGAACGACGTCAAGGACGTCGGCTTGGTCTCTTTGAACTCCGAGAACGCTTACGGGGGTTTGGGCGTGAGTTTCACCTTGCGCGCATGGCTCGCGATACTCGTATCGGACCTTTACTCGAACGTGGAAAAATCATTGAAGACCTTGATCAAAGACGAAGAATATGTGCGCTCTCTCATTGAGAGACACCACAAGATGATCCTCGAAAGTCTGCAGAAAGATTCACTCTCGGGTTTCTTCAAGACGGTAGATAGAATCTGCGACGAACTCGAATCGCTTCGTCTGAAGGATGCTTACGAAAAGTCTGCCAGAGTGATGATGACCGGAGAGATATACGTCCGTTGGGACGAATTCAGCAGAAAGAGAATGGAGGATCTGTTCGCCCAAGAAGGCATTATCCTGCAGATCTCACCGATACACGAATGGATCTACTACACTTATTACATTTTCATACAGAAACTCGTGAGCAAAAACTCCACAGTTGTTGAAAGAATGAAAAAGCGTGTAGAAATGCAAGTTTTGAGGCACTTCGAGCGGAAGATCAAACAGTTGTTCGCGCGAGCGGGATTGTGTGACGCGCGCATGGTGAACGTAGCACACGTGGTGGAGACGGCAGAAGCTTATCTTTCACCAACTCTGACGGGAGAAGCTATCCTGACCATAGGGAGCACTCTTGCTGAGATCGGTGAATACTACGACGGCGTCGTGGCGGTGGGACCGTTCGCGTGTATGCCGAGCCGCATTGCCGAGTCCATACTCAAGAAAGCTATCGAAGACAAAAAGACAAAGCTTGGAAAGTCCCTGCCGTTCATCTCCATCGAGCTGGACGGAAATCCCTTCACACCATCCATAGAGGCGAGATTGGACGCGTTCATCGCACAAGTCAAGCAACTGAAGAGGGGAAGTGAGGCGGTTGCCAGCGCTCTTTCTCGTCGGTAACGCGAAGGTTCTGAAAGATGAGTACGTGAAGGAGATCTGTGAGAAGAAGAAGCTCAGGAGAATGAAAGTGTCTATCGAAGAGAAAGAGGCAGCGTTCAGTCTGCTGTCTCAGGGAGACCTCTTCTTCGGTGACGTTCTGCTCGACATAGTCGACTTCGATGACTGGAAAAAGGACGAGCGGAAGAAACTTTTGCAGCTGGCGGAAACGGCGAAAATCGATGTGATAGTCAGGACCGAGGAGAGCATCAAAGCCAAGGACGTTCTGGTTCTGGCATTACCCAAACCGTGGGAACAAGATAAATGGACAGACTATGTCCTGGAACGGCTGAAAAAACACGGAATATCGGCTTCACGAAGTGTGGCAGAACTGATCTTGGAGAGAGTCGGACCAAACGACGAACTCATCGAGAGAGAGATCGAAAAATTAGCCTGCGTGACGAACCAACCGACCGAAGAGCTCGTCGAACAGATCATTTCTCTTCATTCAAGGGGTGACATCGAAGAACTTTGTTTCAAGGTCTCGATGGGGAACTTCGAAGAAGCTCATCCACTGCTGAGTACGATACTGAAGAACACCGAAGCGGTGGTCGTGGTGTCGGTGCTCGCCAGACATTTCCTTGATCTGTACAAACTCGTGCTCTTCCTCGAAAGACGAGAAAGTTACCCTTGGCCCGTGATAAAGAAAGCATCCGAAAGTCTCGGTATAGGGCTCGGGAAAACGGCCAGATTTCTGGGCTTCTCCTTCAAAGGTGGCGACAAAGTTTTGAACCACATGATGCTGTACGACACTGAAAAAGTTGAGAAGATTCTGGATAGACTGTACTGGCTCGATTTGACGGTGAAGAGCACCACCACACCGAACTTAGCGATCCACAGCTTTTTAGATCAGCTTCGACAGATCATCGGTGAAGGCGCATGAAGTTGATCTTCAGACAGACAAAGTTCAACCGCTACAGCGTTGTGGCTCTGCTCAGCGCGGTTGTGAGCAAGCTTGACTTTGTTGAGGTTCACATCGCAAAAAAGATCGAAGATGTCCTGACTTTACCCAGTGACAGCTTCGTGGCGTATTCTTTCATGAGTTTCGATCTGAGGCAGGTTCAGGAAGAAGTCAAAATACTCAAGTCGAAGGGTTACACCCTTTTGGCTGGAGGACCTCATGCCACGGCGCGAGCGGAAGATTGTCTCAAAATGGGCTTCGATCACGTCTTCGTGGGTGATGGAGAGGCGAACCTGATCGAGTTCCTGAATGGGGAAAGAAAACCCATTTTCGATGGTCTGAGCAAAAGGGTCGATCTGAACGATTATCCTCCCTTCTGCGTGGAACAGTCACAGTTCATCCCCATCGAAATCAGCAGAGGCTGTCCATTCAACTGTGCTTACTGTGAAACTTCTTTGATCGCTGGAAAGGTCGTTCGACATAGGAGCGTTGAACAGATCGTTCATTACTGTCGACTCGGCCTGAGAAAGCACAAATACGTGGCGAGATTCATAACACCCAATGCTTTTGGTTACGGCTCAAAGGATGGAGTGACACCCAACGTGGAAGCCATAGAATCGCTGCTGTTCAACCTCAGAAGAATAGGTATGCGCGAGATATACTTCGGCACTTTTCCTTCGGACGTGAGACCAGATTCGGTGAACGACGAGGTTGTGGGCATGATCAAAAGGTACGTGAACAACAGGAGTGTAACCATCGGAGCCCAGAGCGGTAGCGATAGGATCTTGAGAATTCTGAGGAGGGGACACAGCAAAGAGGACGTTCTGAACGCCGTTGAAGTTTTGCTGAGACATGGCTTCACCCCGCATGTGGACTTCATATTCGGTTTTCCTTTCGAAACTCAGGACGATCAGCACGAGACGATGCAATTCATCGAGAAGCTGGTCCAGCTGGGATGTAGAATCCACGCGCACAGCTTTTTACCCTTGCCTGGCACGGAACTGGAGAAGGCCGGCTGCGCTCGTTTACCCGTCTGGCTCAAGAGAAGTTTGTCCAGGCTTGCGTCCGAAGGAAAACTCGATGGTTACTGGCAGAAGCAGGAACAAATGTCCCACGAGCTGTTTTCGGAAGCCTGAGCACAAGTTCGATGGGCAGATCGTTATATTTTTCGTGAAACGGTGTTAAACTAACGTCACGGTGATCGTGTTACAATGTTTGCACGGAGGGATTTTCATTGCCGGAGAAGTTCTGTTCTTTCTGTGGTAGACCCGCGAGCCAGGTTGGAAAGTTGATAGCTGGTCCAAGCGCTTACATATGTGACGAGTGCGTGGAATTGTTCCACGATCTCTTGACGAGCGACAAACGTGTCAAGAGAGAACGCAGAAAACCCCTTCCAAAACCTGCCGAGATAAAGGCGGAACTCGACAAGTACGTGATCGGCCAGGAGAGGGCCAAAAGAATCATTTCCGTGGCCGTGTACAACCATTACAAAAGAGTTTTCTACGGTGGGAATCTCGACGACGTCGAAATGGAAAAGTCGAACATCATGATGATAGGCCCCACCGGGTGTGGTAAAACGTTGATAGCCCGCGTTCTGGCAAAGATACTGGACGTACCTTTCGCTATAGCCGACGCGACCCCACTCACTGAAGCCGGTTACGTGGGTGAGGACGTCGAGAACGTTCTACTGCGCCTGTTGGAAGTCACTAATTTCGACATAGAGAGGGCTCAATACGGGATCATCTACATAGATGAGATCGACAAGATTGCAAGGAAATCTCCGAATCCTTCGATAACGAGGGATGTTTCCGGCGAAGGTGTGCAGCAGGGATTGCTGAAGATCGTCGAAGGTACCATTGCGAACGTACCACCCCAGGGTGGGAGGAAACATCCGTATCAGGAGTTCATCAAGGTGGACACGACGAACATACTGTTCATAGTGGGTGGAGCCTTCGATGGGCTGGAAGAGATCATCAAGAGAAGGATCCAGAGCTCATCAATGGGCTTTGGAGCTGAGATAAAGAGTAAGAAGCAAATGAGAATCGGTGAGATCCTCGCACACGTCACGCCAGATGATCTTGTCCAGTACGGTCTGATTCCCGAGTTCGTGGGACGCTTTCCCGTCATCGCAACTCTGGACGATCTCACTGAAGAAGATCTTGTGAGGATACTCAGTGAGCCAAAGAATGCGCTGATAAAACAGTACAAAAAGCTGTTCGAATTGGACAACATCCAGCTCGAGATAGAGCCCGAAGCGCTGACTGCTATCGCCAGAAAAGCTCTGTCTCTTGGCACAGGTGCAAGGGCTTTGAGAAACGTTTTTGAAGAGATCATGATGGACGCGATGTTCGAGTTGCCCTCCTCACACGACGTTGAAAAGGTTATCATCACCGCGGCGGCAGTTGAAGGGAAGGAAAAACCAAGACTGGTGATGCGAGAGATCGCGTGATGGTAGTACTCGCCGTAGAGACCTCGTGCGACGAAACTTCAGTTGCAGTGATCGATGAGGAGAGGATCCTTTCAAACGTCGTGTCATCCCAGGTGAAGCTGCACGAACCCTTCGGTGGAGTGGTCCCAGAAGTCGCAGCAAGGCAACATCTGAGGAATTTACCCCAGATCTTTCAAAGAGCTGTCGAGGAAGCGAAGCTCGATTTGAACGAGATCGATCTTGTTGCTGTCACCCATGGTCCCGGGCTCATCGGCGCACTGATGGTCGGCGTTTCCTTCGCCAAGGGTCTCAGCCTGGCTTTGGAAAAACCCATCGTCGGTGTGAACCACCTGTTGGGACACGTCTACGCGGCGAAGTTGAGTTTCCCGCAACTTGAACCACCGTTCCTTGCCCTGCTTGTTAGTGGCGGGCACACCGAGTTGCTTCTCTTCACGGACGATCCCACCAGACCCGAGCTGGTAGGACGAACTGTGGATGACGCTGCGGGAGAGGCCTTCGATAAAGTTGCGAGATTGCTCCAGCTGGGTTATCCTGGAGGTCCTGCGATAGAGAGGGCGGCCAGATCTGGAGATCCGCATCGCTACCATTTACCAAGGGCGATGCTGGAGAAAGACAATTTGGACTTCAGCTTCTCTGGTTTGAAGACAGCGGTGCTTTACCTGCTCAAAGACGAACCGAACGCGAACAGATCTGACGTGGCGGCCTCGTTTCAGGAGGCTGTGGTGGATGTGCTCGTTTGGAAAACCTTGCGCGCCGCGGAGTTGAAGAAGGTAAAGAGGTTGGTCCTGGTGGGTGGCGTGGCTGCCAATCTCAGATTGAGGGAAAGACTCGCGGAGGAATGTTCGAAGAGGAACTATGAATTCTACGTTCCGCCCGTGGAACTCTGCGTGGACAACGCGGCCATGATCGCTCGGGCCGCGATAGAACTCGCGCGTAGAGGAAAGTTTTCTGATCTCAGCTTGAACGCCGTTCCATACCTCTCTTTTTGAGCAACTTCTGTCTTATCCTCGCGGCTTTCTCGGCAAGGATCAACACGTGTCCACTGTCGATGTAGATGGCACTTCTGGCCTGCGCACCGTAGGTCAAATTCACCATCTTGTTCGAGTAGGTTGCGTTTTCTCTGAGTTGCTTGGCTGTCATGTTGTTGACGGGAACTATGGCCCTGATCCTGTCAGCGTTCACGAACACGCCTTTCGTGATCTGTACAAACATACCGTTCACTTCCAATCAGAACCAGTCTCTCATGGAAAAGAGCATCGGTTCTCCATGTGGGTTCAACAGTTTGTGGTTCACGACCAAACCGTTGTAGATCACATGATCGCCACTTTCAAACCTGCCGACGAGCTCACACTCAAAGTACGCGATCACACCTTCGACGATTGGCAACTTCAATTTTTCACTTTCGAACCATCGAACCTTCGAAAATTTGTCCACGTTCCTGCTCGAATAATACCCGAAGAGTTCGCCGATCTCTTTCTGCTTCTTGTCCAAAACCTGGATCGAAAATTTCTCGCTTTTCTCCATGACCTCCGCCGTTTTTCTCGTTGGTCCCAGCGCAACGGCCAACATGGCCGGTTTGAAAGAAGACTGCATCACCCATGCCGCAGCAAGACCAGCCCTCTCGTTCTCCGTACAAGTGGAAACTATGTAGACACCTTGAATCAGACAGTCGAAGGCACTCTTGTACACAGATTCTCACCTCGCGAGAGGTTTTCACAACAATTATACCTCAAACCGAATAGTGCTTTCTCAGCTCTTCGTTGAACGGCAGGCTCAAGATCTCATCGATGACCGCAACGACCTGTTCGTACGATCTGGTTCGTGGGTCTCTGATGAGAATCTCTTCCAGCACTTTTCTGTCTCTCGAGAAGAACGCCTCCAGGTTCCACTCCATCCTCAATATTCGAGGCCAGAGGTAGAATTTCTTTATCCTTTCTGTCAAATCCGGCTCGACTTTCTCTCTGTGAATCCCTTCTTTGTCCACCCAAACGGGCAGTTCCATCACCAGATCGTCGGGGAAATCCTTCAACGTTCCCTGGTTTTCCACATTCAAAAACAGTCTGACTTTTTTGTTGTTCGAAATCGCGTTGATGAAAGGAACGTGTTGCTCACCGCTCATTCTGCCCTTCCTGAAGATCTCGGCAAAAGCTTCCGTCAACTTCACACTCGGATCGAGTTCGACTTGTCGTGCGAGCTCTATTAACCTTTTTCTGGCATTCCTCAGCAATTCATGAAGCTTGGGCCTCTCCACTTCGTTGTCTATCCCTCCAAATTCGCCGAACCATCTCCTTTTCGTCTCGAGATTGTAGTGATACTTCCATGTCCCGTTCCTCACGGTGTCACCTATCGGGAGCATGCCGTAGAACCTGTACATGTCCATCGCGCAGGGCGACATTTGAATGTCCCAAGGACTCTTCGCTTTCCAATGTGGAAGTTCCTTCTCTATCCATTCATCCAGAAGTGGATAAGCATCCTTTCCTTCGTATCTGAACCTGTTCAACCAAATGCCGTGGTTCACACCGGCAACCTGCCAATCGACTTTTTCCGGCTCGAGCTTCAGCCTCTCGAAGACTTCGTACACGCCGGCCACACCGTGGCAGAACCCCACGATGTTGACTTTCGTGGTCCGTCTCACCGCCTGCGTGATTTCAAAAACAGGGTTTGCAGTCTGCATGAGATAGGCACTCGGTGCCAGTCTTTCCATCTTTTTTGCGATGTCGATCGCAAGCTTTATGTCCGGATAAGACGAAAGAACGTAGGTGTATGTCGAAACCATGCTCAGTTCCTGACTGTCTATACCCCTGTAATAACCATGTTTCTCGGCGATCTCCGTGACGGCGTCCCACCTTCGAAATCCATCCTCGTGATGTCTTGGGTCGTACGGAAAAGCCGTATTTATCACAAAGTCCGCACCCTCGATGGCTTCGTCCATTTGAGCTGTCTTAACGATCTTGACTGGTGAGCCGAGCTCGTGAACGTACTTCTTCGCAAGGACGTACGATGCGTTCAGTCTCTCCTCGTTGATGTCCATCAAACAGATGTGCGTATCACTCTTGGAGAGTTCCTCCGTCTGTGCTATGTCGCCTATGATTTGTTGCGCAAACCTCACGCTTCCTGCGCCTATTATGGTGATCTTCATGCTCACTACCTCCCCGATTCACGATCCCTTCAACGTGAAGGTCTTATCCGTCAGATTCACCTCGAGCTTGACGTCGCCCGACTTTGTCCCAAAGGCTTCGATCAGGTACGAAGGCTCATCGTTGAAGACGTTCAACACCTTTGCCCTCCCACCGAGCAATCGGAGCGTCTGTTGAAAGATTCTATCGGACGAATCGTCGTAGAGTGACAGATCATCGCTCAGAATTATCATGTTGTCCAGCACAGCACAGGTGTACGCATAGATCTCTCGCTCAGTCTGACTCAGCTCTGTTTTCTGTGATCTGAGCAAAAGGCAATCTGGATCGTTCTGCCAGAGCCTTCTGTTCATGAAAGATCGTGTGATCGCATTCCTCAGCGCCCACTTCGCTGCAGGAATACCACGATCGGGCAGATCCTCTCCCCAGTACGGTGCGGTGTCTGGACCTATCCTCATTCCGTCCACCAAACCGACCGCAGGGAGCAAAGGTGAACCGCAACCCAACACAAAAGCATCTCCGACAGCTTTTCTTATCACTCTCAATCCCTCTCTGAAAGCCTCGACTGGACTGATCGGTCTGAACCTCTCACCAGGAATTGCTCCCGCGAAGAGAAAATCGATCTTGAAGTAAGAAAACCCCATCTGCCGCAACGAGCTGAAGAGGTCGAACAACCACTTTTTGACATCCTCTCTGCTCAAATCAAGCGCGTAGATTTTTCTGTTCCAGTTTCTGTACGCCAGTTTCGGTGCGCCGTTCTTTTTCACCACCCAGTCTGGGTGCTGTTGAAACAGCTTAGAAGTCTCAGAAACGCTGAACGGTGCAGTCCATATCCCAGGTTCAAAACCCTTTTCAAGGATTGTCTTTGCAATCTCATCGAGTTTTGGAAAACCCTCTTTCGTGTCCAACCAATCTCCTATGTCTGCCTCGTAGCCATCGTCGATCTGAAAGACCCTCACCGAATATTTCCTCGCCAGTTCCAGATTCTTTAAAACCTCTGGCCAGGTCAAGTCCAAAAAGTAGTGATACCAGCTGCACCATCCAGTGAATCGATCTTCTTTGAAGCGAGCTTCATTCTGTTTCGCCACCATCTCGGCATACCGAGTGAGCAGTTCATAGTTGTCGGAATTCTCCATCAAAACGAAAGTTTCCAGGGGAACGTAGTCTTCAAAAAACGTATCGAAATACTCTAAGTAGGCCACCAAATCTTGATCCTCGAACGCAAAGAATGGATGTGCGAACTTCGAGGTGAGAAAACCATACAGCTTTCCGTCCTCCGCCACAAAATAGTCACTCAAGAGCGTTCTTTCCAGCAACTCAGGCACCAAAGATACTGCGTACTGCCAATCTTTGTCCACACTGCCAACTTGGAATTGCCCAAGATCCATCATCCTACACGGACCCCACGATTGCCAGTTGTTCAGAAAAGCTCGCTTTGGAGCCTTGGTCCTGAAGATCTCGATCCTTCCGACCTTTCCCTTCAACCATCCGTTCAAGATCCAGCCGAAGTCAGTCTTTCGAAATTCGGCCTTCAAAGAAAAATCTTTCGTTTCGACCTTCAACTCACCCTCCATCATTTTTCTTCCGAAAATCTCCATGTCCATCCCCCCAGTTTCATTCCGAATTTTTCTTGATAAACTCCACGATCTCTTGAACATAACCAAAGGCGAGAGCCACGTAGGTGTCTGCAGCACCGTAGTAAATCGCAAGCCTTCCAGTTTTTCCATCGCACAGCGCCGCGCACGGAAAGACCACATTAGGAACGAAACCACACACTTCGTAGTCTTCTTCGGGTGTCAGCAAATAATACTTGCTCCTGTACAAAACCTTCGCGGGGTCATCCAAATCCAGCAGCGCTGCACCGAAACTGTAAACGTAGCCGTTGCAAGTCAATGTCACACCATGATAGATCAAGAGCCATCCTTCGCTTGTCTCTATCGGTACAGGCCCTGCTCCTATCTTCAAGTTTTCCCACCAGTTGTTGCTACTTCTTCCCATCACCCACCTGTGGTTGCCCCAGTGCACCATATCGAAACTCTCGCTCAGAAAGATGTCACCAAACGGTGTGTGGCCCATATCGCTTGGTCTGTTCAACATCACGTACTTGCCGTGAATCTTTCTCGGGAACAGAACTCCGTTTCTGTTACACGGTACGAAGGCGTTCGGTAGTCTGGTGAAGTTCTTGAAATCCTTCGTCATTCCAACTCCTATCGTTGGACCGTGATCGTCCGTGCAGAAGGTTATGTAATAGGTGTCCTCTATCTTCACGAGTCTTGGATCGTACGCGTAGACCACGGGGAAATCTCGACCATCGAGATCTCTCCACTGGATGGGTTCTTCGTCTATCTTCCAATCGATCCCATCTTCGCTCCAGCCGACGTGAAGGAAAGGTTTTGTGTTCTTGTGATCGATTCTGAAGATTCCCACAAACTTACCGTCGTAAGGCAATACTGCGGAGTTGAAAACACGTGCGCCCTTCCTGATGGGATTCCTCTTGGTTATCGGGTTCTTGCTGTATCTCCAAAGAACACCCTCAAAACCTGATGGTCTTTCCTCCCACGGCATGAACGAAAGCTCTTCACAATAGATCTTCAAATTCACCACCCCCGAATGTTCTGCGTTGAACGCACAAAAAAAGCCGCCTGACAGCGGCAAACGAGCCTCGTGAATCAATAACTCGGTGGGCTGACGACCCATACACCGATCGCTGTGACTTTGCCGATGTTTTTCCATCTGTGTGGTACTGTCGAAGGATAGGTTATGCTGTCACCTTCGTTCAACACGACTTTCTTGTCTCCGAGGGTTATCTCCACAGTACCCTGTATCACGATACCAGATTCTATTCCTTCGTGCGCGTAAAACGCATCGCCACTGTCGCAACCCGGTTCGAGGTAGGATATGAACATCGAATAAGCCTTGTTCTTCGCTGAGATCAGTTCGTAAGTCAGACCTGGAGAGACAATCACCTTGCGTCGTTCGTTCTTTCTCACTACCCCCTTGAGTGCCTGCTCGCCCACCTCCTGCTCGACGAGCGAAATGATCGTTTCTCCAAGCGCTGAGAGTATCCTTTTCAGTGTGCTCAGGGAAGGTGACACTCTCCCATGCTCGATCTGGCTGATCAAACCCGGGGTGACTCCCGCAAGGCTTGCGAGCTCTCTCACCGTCATTTGCTTGGCTTGTCTGAGCGCCCTTATCTTTTGACCTATGTTGTCAAGTTCTTCGCCCATCCACTCACTCTCCCATCACCAAACGTGTGAAGTCACCGTAGAGTTTCTGCAGTTTCTCAAACTCGACCTCGTCGTAGAATTTGACCTGCCCTCGACCGAAGTACTTCGCCACCTCAACGCAGAAACGAGCCGCAAGTTCTATATCGACTTCGTGTGAAGCCCCAGTTGCACAACCAGCCACCGGCACCTCAGTCGTTATGGCAACCCCCACGACAGGCGTGTTCGGTGCGACCGTACAAGGTTGCATGATGCTGTTTATGTGGTACACGCCGTTGTCATAAGCTGTTATGTCCTGCATGGTGATCGGGAGCACGAACGCTGCCGTGCCACATACCCTTTCGTAGATGTCCAACAAGTCTTCCGACACTCTTAGTATATAACCTCTCAACACAGTTGGTGAAATTGCAAAACCTTTTTTCTTGGCGATCCTGTTTCCCTTCGTCGTGTCGATCGACAGGATCGCATCGACGCGCCTGCTGAGCATGAGTTTCAAAGCTTCCCTGACACCAATCGGTGAGTCCATGAACGGTACGGGTTTGTGCTCTTTAGTTGGCGCATCCGGACAGATGTGCGTGGTGACGAAGACGGTTCCCACGAGCTCTTCACCTTTTTGCTTCATCTGGGCGAGCTTCAGGGCGCAAGCCAGCGCGGCGATCGCTCCATCCGCATCGCTTACCAGTCCCACCATCTCCGGCCTTGCGCCTACTCCACCCAACTGACCAACTATGCCCAAAACTGGTGCCGAAGCATCGCTTCCAGAGATCGTGATTCTCACAATATCCGTCTTGCCACGCGGTGTTTTCACAGTCTCGTACTCTGCATGCACGCCTTCAAAATCTTTGAACAAATCACACACCTTTCGACCGTCAACAGCAGGATCGTCGAGAATCTCCATTGCCGTGAGAACTTGCATCAACATGTTCACACCTCCGCATAAAGATGGCATCTCACCTTTCGGCCTCTGAAGTCTATCAGCGGTGGTTTTTCGTCACATTTGCTGAAAGCGAAATCGCACCTCGTTTTGAAGGGACACCCTTTTGGTGGGTTCAAGGGGCTTGGTATCTCACCTTTGAGTGAGAAATCGTTCAGATTATCGGTTCCAGCGGTCGGAATCGCCGCCACGAGGGCTTTCGTGTAGGGATGTAGGGGATCTTGAATTATCCTTTCCGTCTCTCCCATCTCCATGACCTGACCGAGGTACATCACCATCGTGTGATCCGAGAGATGGTAAACGACCTTCAAGTCGTGCGTGATCAAAATATAAGTCAAAGCGAACTCACGTTTGAGTTCCATCAGAAGGTTCAGTATCTGCGCTTGGACCGAGACATCCAACGCCGATGTGGGTTCATCAAGGATGAGAAGTTTCGGCCTTAAAACCAAACACCTTGCTATCGCCACTCTCTGCTTCTGCCCACCACTGAGCTGGTGAGGATATTTCGACAGCACGTCCTCGGTCAATCGCACAGCCTTCAGGATTTCGAGTACCAGCTTTCGTCTCTCTTCTTTGCTCCCCATTTTCTGTATTCTCAGGCCTTCTTCTATGCTGAACAGAACTGTCTTTCTTGGATCGAGCGAACTGTCTGGATCCTGAAAGACCATCTGTATCTCTCGATGGCCCGATCCCTTCAGAGCTGTCCCCATGAATTGGATCGAGCCCGTTGTGGGTTTGTGTATGCCACAGAGGATACGTGCGATTGTTGATTTTCCAGAACCGCTCTCACCCACTATGCTGAACACGGTGTTCTCTTCGACGGTGAACGAAACATCCTGAACAGCCCTCAAGAACTTGACAGGCCTTCCAAACACATCGAATTCGACAGGAAAATCCTTCGAAAGATTTTCAACTTTCAGCATCGTTCAGATCCCAGCCTTCTCATACAACCAGCACTTGACGATCCTGTCCTTCATTTGAACTTCAGGCGGTTCCTGCCGAGAGCACACCTCCAGCTTCTTGTTGCACCTCGGATGGAACCGACAACCCGATGGTGGGTCGAGCAAGCTCGGCACGTTTCCTTCGATCGAATGCAACTTCGAACCTTTCCTCTTCAGATTCGGCACCGAAGCGATCAATCCCTGAGTGTAAGGGTGCAGGGGATCTTCAAAGAGCTGTTTCGCTGGCGATATTTCACAGATCTTTCCTGCGTACATGACGATGATCCTGTCAGCTATCTGTGATACAACACTCAGATCATGGCTTATGAACAGTATCGAAGTTCTCGAGCTGGATTTCAACTGCTTGAACAAACGCATGATCTGCGCTTGGATGGTGACATCCAGAGCCGTGGTGGGCTCATCGGCGATGAGCAGTTTCGGCTCACACAGCATCGCCATAGCGATCATAGCCCTCTGTCTCATGCCCCCACTGTACTCGAAAGGATACCTCTCGAGCATTTTCTCCGCTTCAGGGATACCAAGTTTTGCCATCGTTTCTATGACCCTCTTTCTGGCCTCCTCTTTGCCCATCTTGAAGTTCTCTTCCAGCACTTCACAAAGTTGTTGGCCTATCTTCATGTTGGGATTCAGCGAATTGAGAGGATTCTGAAAGACCATACTCATCTTCTTTCCCCTGGGATGATCGTTTCCCGAGGTTATGTCGACACCATCGAAGAGGATTCTGCCTCTCGCCACTCTCGCATTCTTGGCCAGCAGTCCCATGATCGCCAGGGCCGTCACGCTCTTTCCAGAGCCACTCTCACCGACGAGACCTACACACTCACTTTCGAACACGCTGAAAGTAACTCCATCAGGAGCACAGAATTTTCCGAGTCTGGTTTTGAATTCAACCGCGAGATCTTCCACGAGCAGGAGGGGATTCAAAACTCCCTCCTCCTTTCCTGGAAGTACTGCTTCACCTCTTGCAACAGTTTCTCGTCCGTCGCGAGATCGTACACGGTGAACGCGAGTGCCTTTGTCGCTCTCAGCATCGCCTGGTAACCCTCGGGTGAGTTTGCCGCTTTTGCGAATTCTCTCGTGTGCGTCGGTATGGGCTTGCCATTCGTGATGTTTATGTACGCATGGATGGAAGGTACAACGTGGCTCACCTCTCCCATGTCAGTCGATCCAACTCCCTGTTCGTACGTTCTCGGTACAACTTCTTCACCCACGAGCCTGTAGTTCTCTTCCAGCTTCTTGGCGAGCGGTACGTTGACGTACACTTCCAGCATCTGCTCCTGACGAACCACGTTCGATCTGCAGTCGGCCATGTCGCCCGCAGCTCTGACGAGAGTGAAGAACCTCTCTTCGAGCCCTTCAAGTTGTTCAACCCGCAACGCCCTGATACCGATCTCCGCACTCGTGTACTCCGGTATGGTGTTGAAAGACTGACCTCCATTCGTTATGATCCCGTGGATCCTGACTTTCTCCGGAAGTTGCTGTCTCCAAAGACCTATTGCATTGAACAAGAGAATCATCGCATCCAAAGCGTTCTTACCACTTACAGGATCTGCGGCGGCGTGGGCTGAACGTCCAAAGAATTCCACCTTGTAGCGACGTATCGCATAAGATATGTCGAAACCTGTACTCATGGAAGCTGGATGTATCATCATCGCGACATCAACGTCTTCGAACACTCCCGCCTTTATGAGCTCCTTTTTCCCCGCTCCTTTTTCCTCCGCGGGACAACCCACGACCAACAGCGTGAACTGTAAATCTTGCAAAGCCTTCTTGAGAGCCACCGCGGCTCCACAACTCATGACACCTATCATGTTGTGTCCGCACGCATGGCCTATCTCGGGCAACGCGTCGTACTCTGCGAGCAACGCGATCTTTGGCCTTCCTTTTCCTGTTTCTGCCAAGAACGCGGTGTTCAAGCCCGCGACGTTTCTTCTGACCGAAAAATCGTTTTCTTCCAAGAAGTTCGCGAGCAAGCTGGAAGACTCCTTCTCTTCGTAGGAGAGTTCGGCAAGATCGAAGATCTTTTTCGCCAGATCGATGAGCTGTTCTTCCATCGAATCCACCATTTGGGCGATCTTTTCCTTCATTTTCTTTCCCCCTCAGCTCTTCAATCTTGGATCGAGCAGGTCCCTCAACCCGTCACCAAGGATGTTGAAACCAAGACATGTGAACAATATCGCGAGTCCTGGGAACAACGCCATGTGTGGGGCAGTTTGCAGATAGTTCTTCGCCTCAGCTAACATGCTACCCCAAGAGGGCGTAGGTGGTTGAATCCCCAACCCCAGGAAACTGAGAGTCGCTTCGCTTATCACCGCACCAGCAAAGTTCAGCGAGCTGTAGATGATCAGCACGGGCACGATGTTGGGTAAAATATGATGAAAGATGATCCAGAGGTGCGAGGCACCCAAGGTTCGAGCGGCCAAAACGAATTCTTCGTTTTTAACGTTCAGAACAGCACCCCTAACGATCCTCGAAAAACTCGGTACCATGACTATTCCTATCGCCAACATCGCGTTGAACAAACCCGCTCCAAGCACTGCCATCATGGCGATGGCCAAGAGTACGTACGGAAAGGACAGCAAGGCATCCATGAAACGCATGATCAGGGCGTCGAAGAATCCACCAAAATAACCCGCAACGATGCCGAGCACAGTCCCGATCAGTGCGCCTATGCCAACAGCGATGACTCCAACAACGAGCGAGATACGGCTACCGTAAACCAACCTTGAGAATATGTCCCTACCATAGTCGTCGGTACCGAGGATGTGTCCACCTTCACCGGGTTTGGCGAAAATATAGAGAAAATCCATCTCATCGACTTCATGCGTGGCAATGAGAGGTGCGAAGATAGCAAAGAAGACGTTCAAAAGAACGATTGTGAGTCCGAACAGAATCTGCTTGTTCAATCTCACCTCAGACACCCCTGTAGGTCTGCCTGATCTTCGGATTTATGAAAGCATAGGCTATATCGACGGCCAGATTGACGAAGATGTACAAGATCGCAGTGAAGAGGACTTCTCCCTGCACGAGCATGTAGTCACGCCTGAATATCCCATCGACCATGAGTTTTCCAAGCCCTGGCAACGCGAACACAGTCTCGGTCAGAACAGCACCTGCGAGCAGATTCCCCAACTGCAAACCTATGACAGTTATGACCGGTACCAGCGCATTTCTCAGCGCATGCCTGTAGAGGATCAAACTTCTTCTTAGACCTTTGGCGTAAGCGGTCCTTATGTAGTCTTGGTTCAAAACTTCCAGCATGCTCGAACGCGTGAAGCGCGCGATCGTTCCAGTCGAAAGAATCCCGAGTGCGAGCGATGGCAGAATGAAATGACTCACGACGTCCCACAAACCCTTGGTCGGATCGCCCAAACCAACCGCTGGAAGCCAACCAAGTTTCAAGGAAAAAACAATGATGAGCATCATGCCGAACCAAAAGATCGGTATAGAAAGCCCCATCAGTGCCAAGATCGTGACCAAGAGATCTATCACTGAATTGTGCTTCATTGCAGCCATCACACCCGCCGGTATACCTATGCTCACCGCGATCAAGAGCGCACATAGACTGAGTGTGATCGTGACGGGAAGCCTTTCCAGTATCAGCGAAAGCACGCTCTGTCTGTAAACGAGCGACGTGCCAAGGTCCCCCGTGAGAACCCTCTTCAGATAGATGAGGAATTGCAGCGGCAAAGGTCTATCTAAACCGAGTTGCTGCCTAAATCTGGCGATGTCTTCAGCGCGGGCCTGTGGACCCAAGAGAATCATCGCCGGATCGCCCGGGATCAGTTTCATCAACAAGAACGCTGTCAAGATGACGAAGAAGAGCGTGGGTATAACCTGAATGATCCTCTTCGCAACGTACTTCCCCATTAGATCACTCCAAAGAAAGAGAGGGCGCTCGCGCGCCCTCGATCACTTCTCAACCCACACGTTGGTACCAGGTGCGTACAGTCTGATCATCATGTCCGGCGAAGGTTTGTAACCCCTCACCTTCTTGTTCACGCCGTTCACGACCAGCTTGTGCCACAGTGGGAAGTAGTACAGATCTTTCATGATCAATTCTTCAGCCTTCCTGTAATACTGTGTTCTCTGCTCCTGATCAACGCAAGATTCACCGAGCTCGATGAGCCTGTCTACCTCAGGATTGTTGTACCCACCACCATTTCCGTAAGTTCCTTTTCTCGATGAGTGGAACATGTAGAAGATGAAGAACTCTGGGTCTGGATACCACGTCCAGCCTATCGTGTAGGCATCCGCATCACCCTTCGACGTGACGGCGGTGAAGCTACCCCACTCAAGGGATTGAACCTCGATCTCGAACCCGACTTTCTTCAACATGGACTGGATTATCACCGCAGCTTTTCTCCTGTTTGGGTCTTCTGGCGTGTATATGGTCATCTTCACCGGTTTATTCTCGTATCCTGCCTCTTTCAACAACTGCTTGGCCTTCTCTGGATCGTATCCCGTGTAGAAGGATTTCACGTTCGGATTGTACGCCCAAGAGCCGGGTGGTATCGGACCGTAAGCTGCGACTCCCGTTCCGTTGGGGAATATCACCTTGACAAGTTGCTCGATGTCTATGCCTCTGAAGAACGCTTCTCTGACCCTCTTGTCCGTCGTCGGACCTTTCATCGAGTTCATGTACACAGCATAGACGTTGCAACCGCCCACCGCCATCGCTTGAACGTTGGGATTGGCGTTCAGCTTCGGTATGTCTTGATCGAGCACATCACTGGTGATGTCCACCTCTCCGCTGAGCAACGCCATGGTCAAGACGGACTTGTCGGGTATGAACTTGTAGACGATCTGCTTTAAATAAGGTTTTTCTCCCCAATAATCTTCGTTCCTTTCGAACACCATGTGGCTGTCCTTGACCCACTCGACCATCTTGAACGGGCCCGTTCCAACAGGATGCAACGTGAACTGATCCTTCCAACCTTCACACTCTTCCTTCGGCACGATGGCTGCACCGATGTCTGTGAGTACTGTCAGGAATGGCGCGTATGGATATTTCAGCACGATCTTTACAGTGTAGCGATCGAGCACTTCGACGTGATCAACCATGTACAACCTTACCATGGGGGAAATTGCGATTTCCCTTTCGAAGCTGTACTTGACATCCTCTGCCGTCACTTCTCTACCGTCCTGGAACTTGCCCTTCTGGAATCGAACACCCTTTCTCAGCTTGAAGGTCCATTCCTTCAAATCCGGGCTAACTTCCCACGACTCTGCGAGCAGCGGATGGATCTGTTTGACGTCCGCGTCGTATGCGACGAGCGTTTCGAAAACGTTTCTCATAACCTGGGCTGAGGCAAGGTCCTGGTACATCGCTGGATCCATAGTCGTTGGGTTCTGGTCCGAACCCACGCGGATCACAGAGTCATAACTCGGTGCAGCAACGAGTGATGCGAAGAATGCCAGAACGATTAACGAAACTGTCAACCTTTTCACGCAACACACCCCCTCTCAGAGTAAGAAATTCCTCAGATAGTTCGCAAGGATTCTGCGTGCACTCAACACGATGCCATTCGTTTTCGTTCTGAAAAGTTCTTCGTGTTTCAACCCAAACCCCATGCAGTCGAGATAGACGAGCTGTTCTTGTGAAAGATCCACGTTCAGTTCGGAACTTCGGTAGGGTGAGAACACAACACAGTTCGTTCTCGATCCGACCTTCGACCAACGCTTCATAGCATTCGCACACTGCTGCGGTTCAGGAACGACGACTGTGACTCGGTCCAGCTTGGGCATAGCCGAGAAAAAGGAATCGATAACCCTGTAAGGCAATATGAAACGATCGCTGTCGAACTCACCTGTACAGAGAAGTACGCAAAGACCCTCACACTCGATCTGAGTAAGCTTTTGAATCACCCACTGGTGGGAGATGTAGGCAACAGAACCGTCGCGTTTTCTGCTCACCAGCACATCGTCGTCGTTCAAAGGCTTGTAGATGCTCGGATCCACACCGTCTATGAGTCCGACCTCTCTGTAGGACAAGCCCGGCTTGCCCATCAAGTTCAACAGTTCCGGTATCACATCGTCGCGTGGAGTTTCTCCGATCGTGATGAAGCTGATCAAGAGAAGACCTCCCTCGTTTTGATTTAATTATAGTGAACAGCATATAGTTTGTCAATAGAGTACGAGCAGGCCCGAGAACAGTTGCGGGAGGGCGATTAAACTTCGAACACCTTGCGGGCGAAATCTTTGAGGAGGCACAGTTGATCGAGCAGATCGAGAACGGTGCATCTTTCCCTTATCGTGTTGGAAATCAGGATCAGCTTTGTGATGAATTCAGGTTCATATGACGCGAACAGCTCTTCAACACGGATCGCTTCGAGCGCGGATTCAACCTTTTCGAGGAACTTCTCGTACGTGGGCTTCAAGGTTCTTCTCACGTGATCGAGGTCTATCTGCTTGGGTTCGATCTTCCTCTCGTACAGGTTCATGAACCTCTTCGCTTTCTCCTCCCCAAAGAAATCTGAAAGAACGCGAAACCTTTCCTCGTTAGTCAGGCACGTTCTTTTCAATCTGACATCCTCGAAGATCACCCTGTACGCCTTCAGCGTGACGTAGGTTCCCATCGCCACGGAAAGCCCGTGGAACGGTGGTATTTCGTTTATAGCTTCGTGGTACATCTCGAGCGTGTGAGAAATCAAATGTTCTGCTCCAGATGCCGGCCGAGAATTACCAACAATGGTGATGTTCAAACCTGAAACCAAAAGAACATTCATGAGTCTCAAAACAGCCTCTTTGCTTCTACTGAGTACTCTTTCTGAATCATCCAAAACGACCTCGAGTTCATCTCTCAGCTGGTCCCAAGCGAACTCGCAGATGGGTTCACCAATCAAAAGATTGCTGAGCATCCAGTCCAGTCTCGCTGTGACCTTCGCCGCGATATCACCGATGCCTGCCCTCAAAAGATCAATCGGGGCTTCACTCAGAATCGTCATGTCCACCACAACTTTCTTTGGAACAACCGCTTGCGCCGTGGTTTTTTCACCGTTCACAAGTATCGCCGCAACGCAGGAGGTGTATCCGTCCACGGAGGGAGCGGTGGGAAAGCATGAAAAACTTTTACCAGCCAGATGCGCAGCGTACTTGGCGATGTCCGTCAAGCTACCGGAACCGACCGAGACGATCAGATCACTCTTGATTTGTGACATCGCTTTCTCGACGTTCTCCATCGTGGCCAGAACTCTGGGAGAACCTTCAAGTTTGATCGTCCTCGCAGCAGGTGTTTCCACCAACTTCGCGGTGTTTTCATCCACCAAGTAAGTGGCGTTCTCGAAGAAATCGTCGATGTGCTTGAATGCGTTATCTTCAAAAACGATCTCTATCTTCGGCACGCTGTGGACTTTTCCACAGGTGCATTTGAAACTCTCTTTCAGATCTTTCTGCAACGCGATCACCGAAGCAAGTATACAACGTACTTTTGAGCAAGATCGACGAAAAAACAAAAAAGCCCCATCTTTGGGGCTGGAACTTCAATATTCATCTGTTCATGTTGCTCGTCTCGTTCGATCAAATGTTGCACACGCTGTTGATGGTACTCTTTCTGATTTTCAATTCTTCGCGTTCGATTCGAGAGATGATCTTTGATCTTTCATGCCGAGGAGCACGATTTTTTTCTAACTCTTCAACGAAGAAGACCTCATTTTAGACCAAGGCCAATGTACGGTCCCACCGTCTGAACGGTTCAGTTTCTCGAGGAGCGTTCCCCATAACTTTGTATGCGGACAAAGAACGGTGAAAGTGTTCATTTTCGAGATTGACAAGGCGTGTCGAGCTTGGATCAAGACATTCTGTGACTATAGGTTCATAAAGTTTAAGTACTTGACAGTCAAAACTTTTAACCATATAATCTCCATGGTGATCGATGTGGATAGCAGAAGAATGATCGAGTCCATTGTGGAAATCACGTTGAGGTTTTCGCAGATGATAAAGTTTCACCCAGAGCTGGAGAAACTTCGAGCGGTGGAACTTTACGCGCTCTTCTACCTGATCAAGTATGGACCCTGCAAGATGAAAGAGCTCGCGGACGCACTCTCGATGACAAAAGCGAACGTGACGCACCTCGTCGACGTCCTGGAGAAGAAAGGGTTCGTGAAAAGAACACCCGACGAATCTGACCGCAGGGTGATACAACTTCGCGTCACACAGCATGGTGAAAGAGTCTACAACGAGCTGATCGAGGAACTATCGAAGCTTGTTGACAGAGTTGTGGCTGAACTCGATCCAGACGATTCGATGCTCATATCCAAAGGTTTCGAAAAGTTCCTTGAGATTTTCACCGATTCCAAGGGGGCGGAAGTATGATCGCAGTCACCGGGGCTACTGGACATTTGGGAAACGTGCTCGTGAGAAAATTGGTCGGCATGGGTGAAAACGTCCGCGCACTCGTGGCACCGTTCGAGGACACTAAACCATTGGAAGGTTTGAACGTCGAGATTTTCAAAGGTGACATAAGGGATCGGCAAACCATCGAGAGGTTCTGCGAAGGTGCACGAACGGTCTTTCACCTCGCGGCTGTCATCTCCATATTTGGAAGAAGAAAACTCGTTTACGACGTGAATGTCAACGGGACGAGAAACATCGTTGAAGCCTGCCTCAAAAACAACTCCAAACTCGTCTATGTGAGTTCGGTCCACGCTTTCGCCGAACTTTCCAAAGGTTCGCTCATAGACGAAACTGTGCCCATAGATCCAGCTAAGGTCACAGGGTGCTACGCCAAATCGAAAGCGATCGCCACGAACCTGGTTCTCGAGGCGACCAAACGCGGGCTCGACGCCGTCGTGGTCTGTCCCACCGGGATAATAGGTCCTTACGATTGGCGTATCTCAGAGATGGGGAATTTACTCTTGCTCCATCTGAGAGGTAGGCTCAAGGTCGCGGTCGAAGGAAGCTTCGATTTCGTCGATGTGAGAGACGTTGCGGACGCATTGGTGTCGGCATCCAAAATTGCAAAGAGCGGAGAAGTTTACATCGTCGGTGGTACACATGTCACCGTGAAGGCACTCGTTCAAACCTTGGACAAGATAGAGCCCAAGCGTTCTGTTAAGATGTTCCTTCCCATCTGGCTCGCATACATCGTTTCGAGTTTCACATCACTCGCACAACTGTTCGGCAAAAAGAGCCTCTTCACACCCTACGCAGTCTACACGCTCAGCAGGAACTATGTTTATTCACACACGAAGGCTTCAAAAGAGCTCGGATACACACCGAGGCCCATAGAAGATTCATTGAAAGACGCACTCGATTGGTTCAAGCGATCTTTCCATTTCGAATCGAGAACGGCCATGAACACAGTGTGAAACTCATTCGTTCTTCGTCACGATGAGCGTGTTCCCGCTCGTTGTGGCGGTGCTCGTATTATTCAACTGAAAAGAATTCAGAAGGTTGATCGTGGCTTCCAACTTCACAGAGGGATTCTCGTGGATCAAGGTCACCTTCACGTACTTCTTTGGTTTCGGAGGAGGAGAGTTGACGGTCTCGACAAAGAACACAGTCGAAGTCGAAGAGAGGCTGAGTTTGGCTATGAGCGCCATATTCGTCGAAGTCTTGACGTAGAACGTTCCGTTTTCATAACCGAAAGCAAGTTCAGTCGCGGTGAGTGTTATCTCTTGTATCGACGTAGTGGTGGCGTTTGCGTCCTCTGCCAGCGTCAGTTCTCTTCTGAGTATCTCGAGCACCTTTCGCATTTCTTCGAAGGTCGTGTATTCTTGCTGTGTGAACTGCGCATTCCTGATGGGAAGATAGAAGAGCATCGAAATTATCGCAAAAACGACGCCGAGGATTATCAACACGATCAAGAGTTCTATCAAGGTGAAACCACTTTTTGAAGAAAGGGTGAGTTTTGACATTTCGACGTCCTCCATTTGAAACTTCATTGAGTTGCAGGCTCAAAGATGAACAGAGCGGTGTTTCCAAATTGATCGGATTTAGGTTTTACGATCTTCACTTCGATCGACGTGGCCAAGGAAGTTATGGTCAACGTCGAAAACTGAGGTTCGACTTGGGATGAGTCGCCTTTGGAGAAATACTCTTCCAGTTTCGCGTTCGCTTCAAATGTTTTTCTCGATTCGCGATAAACCCTTCCTATACCAGTCAAAGCGTTGCTGAGCACGCCAAAGAGTGCGAGCGCACCTATGGCTATGATCACCAGAGCCGCTATGACTTCGGCGAGCGTGTAACCTCGCTTCATTGACCCCAGCTCCTGTATTCCACGTACGAACCGTAAGGACCCGTGGCCGAAGAGTCGAACCGTATCGGGAACCAAGGGATCTGTGTTCCCGGGGGATTATCTGGCAGTGCGAGATAAAGATTGTTCTGCACCTCGATTTCTTTAGCTACTATAGCTCCGTAGACGTCTACCTTCTTTTGGTTTGGACTGTTGTTTGGATTGTCGTTTCGATCGTCGTTTGGACTGTTGCCTATTTTCACCGACTTTTCTGGCGCATATATGTAAAATCCACCACTACTTACAGAAAGACCGTTCTTGAAACAAAAGTCTTCTTGTCTATCGTTGACATTCTCTGAACCATTGGAGTATATGAGCAATCGAGTTTTCTCACCCATGTTTATCGTGAGCTGGTTCGCGTCAAGCTTATCCCTAACATAGATCATCGCGATGCCCTCACCTTCGATGTTGATCGTCGTATGGTTGCCAAGATCGAGGTTGGTCACAGCAATCGAAAGCAAACCAGTCGACGGTATTCTGAGGGTTAGGGTGACGTTGGACACGCTCAAACCACCTTCCACCGTGGTTGTGTAATATGTTCGATCAGTCTCCGAGATCACCGTACCAGTGAGTTTGACTGCAGGATTTGGGAAAAACGTCGGTGTCGCAGGCAAAGGTGGACTCGTTGGTGGACTTATGTTCACGCGCCTCGAGATTTCGTCAAGAACGTACGCACTCGACGCGTTCTCTGTTTTATCTCCCAGCACTGTAACACCACTTTCTATGGTTCCAGTAACAACAGCGTTGCGCCTAATTGTGCCTGTACCTGTCACGTTTCCAACGGCCAAAACATCTTCTTCGACGACGCTGTTGTTTTTCATAGTCAAGTTCCCATTCGCTAAGTACACACTGCCTGTAACGGTCGAGTTGTTAGTGATATCCAGCGATCCATTCATTAGATACACGTTACCCGTAACGGTCGAGTTGTTACCAGTATCCAGCGATCCATTTCTGACGAGTACATCCCCCACGATTTTCAGTTTGTTGTTGTTGACTTCCATCGTCACTGTATCGATTGCATACCTGAAGGTCAATCCACCCCTCAAAATCAAAGCCAAACTGTAGCTGTCCTCGACTTTATCAAGGATCGCCTTACATTTTACTTCGTAACCATTTGAGATAGGAATCAGACTGCATTCGATCGTTCCACGAAACTCAGGCAAAGATAGAGAAGTTGGTGCGGACGCCAAGTTTT
>Ga0071330_1065045_pt1 | contig 44699 bp, 50 predicted proteins | sample GBScel77sediment_FD_63802 | JGI IMG/M metagenome (GOLD analysis project Ga0071330, IMG submission 63802) | Hot spring sediment microbial communities from Great Boiling Spring, Nevada - Cellulolytic enrichment Sediment 77C v2 (version 2) | ecosystem: Environmental > Aquatic > Thermal springs >...
CAGTTCCCGCTCCTCATTGCATGAGCCTGCCAGCCTCCAAGGTCGAACGAGGAAACCTCCTCTCCTGTGACTGTCTTTATAACCTGAGGACCGGTGATGAACATGTAGCAGTTCGGATTCTTTGTCATCACGATGAAATCACCAATTGCAGGGCTGTAAACAGCTCCTCCCGCACATGGACCCATTATTACGCTGATCTGCGGTATTACTCCGCTTGCAAGGGTGTTGCGGTAGAATATGTCGCCGTAGCCTTTCAGCGCATCAACACCCTCCTGTATCCTCGCCCCCCCGCTGTCGTTCAGTCCAACAACCGGAATGCCAAGCTTCATTGCAAAATCCAGAATGTAGGCAATCTTGAAGCCATGCATTTCTCCCAGACTGCCTCCCATCACCGTAAAATCCTGAGCAAAAACCGCCACGGGTCTTCCATCAACAGTTCCGTAGCCGGTCACCACACCGTCAGCGGGTAAATCCATCCTGTCGAGGCCGAAATCAATGTTTCTTTTTTCAACGAAGGGATTTACTTCAACAAAGCTTCCGGGATCAAGAAGAAGTTCGATTCTTTCCCTTGCAGTAAGCTTTCCTTGCTCGTGCTGCTTCTCTATCCTCTCCCTGCCTCCCATCTGTTTGATTTTCTCCTTCCTTCTGTAGAGATCCTCAATTAGCTCTTTTCTCATCCTATCCCCTCAGCCCTCAACAAATTCAAGCAGCACACCATGCGTGCTTTTTGGATGGATAAAGGCGACCTTCTTTCCTCCCGCTCCAATTCTCGGTTTCTCATCAATCAGCTTTAATCCGGCATCCTTTGCTCTCTTAAGCGCCTCTTCTATATTCTCCACGTTGATTGCAATGTGGTGAATTCCCTCACCCCTTGATGATATGAACTTGGCAATTGCGCTGTCTTCAGACGTGGCTTCCAGAAGCTCTATTCTGCTCTCTCCAACAGGAAGCATTGCAACCTTTACTCTCTGCTCCGCAACTTCCTCAATTTCCTCAACCTCAAATCCCAGTGCTTCGTAAGTTTTCATAGCCTCATCAAGGCTTTTAACGGCAATACCGATATGGTCAATTTTCATCACTATCACCTCTTCAGCTTTGGAACCTCAGCCCTGATAAAATCTATTATCTCGCTTAAAGGAGTGCCCGGTCCGAAAACCCTTGCAACACCCATTTCTTTCAGCTTCGGCACATCTTCTTCAGGGACTATCCCGCCAAGCAAAACCAGCACATCCTTATTTGGCTCCAGTCCTCTTTTCCTGAGCTCCTCTATGACCACAGGTGTGAGCTCGAGATGCGCTCCGCTCAAAATGCTCAGACCAACAACATCCGCATCCTCCTGCAAAGCAGTTTCTGCGATCTCCTCCGGAGTTCTCCTTATTCCTGTGTATATAACCTCGAAGCCCGCATCTCTGAGGGCTCTGGCAACAACCTTCGCCCCCCTGTCGTGTCCATCTAAGCCGGGCTTCGCTACAATAACCCTGATTTTCCTCGTGAGCTGTGCCTCCAAATTCTCACCCCAGAGTAAGTAGCTATTGTATATGTTTAAATTTTTCGAATTGATTTGACTAAAATTGGAGTATAAATTTGGTGTTTAATCATTAAAATCCGGGAAACAATCAGAGTTCAACGAAAATCACGCTGCTTTTGGTCTCCAGCATCTCCACCTCTCTGCCCTCAATGCTTTTCTCCGTTACAGCCTCAAACCACTCCGCCTTAACTTCAACGCTTTTACCATCGAGATTTATCTGAATAATCCCTTCTTTCAGCAACCTTTCCTTCTCCTCTTCACCGAGCGATTCAACAGCCTTGATGAGTTCTTTCACCCTCTCCCTGAACATTGGCCCTATAATCGCAAAATTTGGTTTCAGACCCTTAACTCTCTCCCTGACTTCCGGCATCTCATAAACAAGTTTAACCTCAGCATTTGTTGCTCCAGAAATGTCCCTTACATCCAGGCCGTGAAGTTTGGAGTAGATTATCAATCTCTTCAGCGGTGCATTGAGAGCCATTCCTCTGTCATGCTTGAATTTCCTTACAGCTGCAACTATCTCCTTTATCTCCTCTCCTGCCCTCTCAGCCCTCTCATCCAGAAATTCCTCCTCTACTGCTGGATAGCTCTGCATGTGAACGCTTCCTTCCTTAAAATGACTCCAGCACTCTTCAGCAAGGAATGGTGTGAATGGAGCGAGCAATCTCGTCAGCACATCGAGGGTGTAATAAAGAACAAACTTGGCAGCCCTCTTCTCCTCATCCGATCCAGAGTAGAGTCTGTTCTTGACAATTTCAAGGTAATTATCGGCATATTCATACCAAGTGAAGGTTCTTATCGCCTTGATTGCCTCATCAAATCTGTACTCATCCATGTGCTTCCTTACTTCTCCAACAAGCCTGTTCAGCTTTGACAGAATCCATCTGTCCGCATCCCTTAAATACTTCCTGTCCTCCTCTACTGGCTTGTAATCCGCAATATGCATCAGAGTGAACCTTGTTATGCTCCAGAACTTCTGCTGAAACCTGCTTGCGGCAACAACATCCTTCCAGCTGAAGATCACGTCGTCCCCAATCACCCCGCTCGCCGCCCACTGTCTTAGTGCATCAGCCCCGTACTTCTCAACAACCTCTTCCGGAACTATTACATTCCCGAGACTCTTGCTCATCTTCCTTCCATCCTCACCGAAAACCATCCCGTTTATGACTATCTCATACCACGGAATCTGATTCTCCAAAGCCAGTGACCTCAGAATTGTGTAGAATGCCCATGTTCTGATTATGTCGTGCCCCTGAGGGCGGAGATGTGTTGGAAATTCTTTCAGCTCAGGCCATCCGCATATCACAAGCGGTGATATGCTCGAATCCATCCATGTGTCGAGAACATCAGTCTCCCCCCTGAACTCAGTCGAACCGCACTTTGGACATGGTTCTGGAGGCTGTTCAGTAGTTGGATCAACAGGCAACCACTCCTCCTTTGCAACAACAATTTCTCCGCAGTTCTTGCAGTACCATGCTGGTATGGGTGTGGCAAAAATTCTCTGCCTGCTTATTACCCAGTCCCACTCCATTGACTGAACCCAGCTTTCGAGCCTTGAATACATGTGCTCCGGAACCCACTTTATTTTTCTTGCCGCTTCCAGAATTTTCTCCTTCTCAACCTTAACGAACCACTGCTCAGCCGGGATTATCTCCACCGGAGTCTTGCACCTCCAGCATGTGCCAACATTGTGGTCGATTTCAACCTGCTTCAGCAATCTTCCCTCTTCCTCCAGATCTTTAAGAATTGCCTCCCTCGCCTCTTGAATTGTCATGCCAGCATACCTTCCTGCCTTTTCATTCAGTCTTCCATCCCTGCCAATGATGTTTCTCAGCTCAAGTTTGTGTTTCTTCCACCACTTCACATCCTGTCTGTCTCCAAATGTGCAGATCATCACAACTCCTGTTCCAAATTCAGGGTCAACATCCTCATCGGCAATAACTTCAGCGTAATATTCAGTGGTGGGAACCTTAACTTTCTTCCCGACAAGATGCCTGTTCCTCTCATCCTCCGGATGTACTGCAATTGCAACGCATGCAGGAATTAGCTCCGGGCGAGTGGTGGCGATTGTTACATTATCATCAAACTTTATGTAGTTCAGCTTCGTCTTTCCCTGCCTGTACTCGATTTCAGCCAGAGCAATCGTTGTTTCACATCGAGGGCAGAAGACGACAGGATGGTAATCTCTGTAAATCAGCCCCTTTTTGTACATTCTGACGAATGAGAGCTGGGTTTTTGAGTAGTATTCAGGATACATTGTTATGTACTCCTTGCTCCAGTCTATGCTGTATCCCATTCTCCTTGCCGTCTCCCTCATTTTCGCTATATTCTCTTCAGTAAACTTCACACAAAGCTCCCTGAACTTCTCCCTCGGGATATCACCTTTTCTTATCCCGTAAGTCTCCTCGACCTTAACCTCAGTCGGCAAACCATGACAGTCCCAGCCCTGAGGAAACATCACTTCATAGCCGTTCATTCTCTTGTATCTGGCGATAAAGTCAATTATGCACCAGTTCAGAGCATGGCCAATGTGAAACGAGCCAGTGGGATAGGGAGGAGGAGTATCGATTATGTAATGAGGTTTTTTTGACCAGTCGAAGTAGTACATCTCATCCTTCCACAGCTTCAGCCACTTCTCTTCAACCTCATGAGGATCGTAGTCCTTCCTGATTTCCATGTCCCCACCTCACAAAACCTGAAATATAACTTTTTGCTCAGCACTCACATCGAATCTGTCTGTCAATCTTAACAGCATGATTTCTCAGAACACCTATTTTCTCAATTTCAACTTCAACAACATCTCCATTCTTTAGCATCCCTACTCCAGCAGGTGTGCCTGTTGCAATAACATCTCCAGCCTTGAGAGTCATCACGGATGAGACAAAGGAGACAAGCTGAAAAACATCGAAAATCAGGTTTGAGGTGTTCGACTTCTGCACAACCCTTCCATTTACTCTCGTCTGAATGCCGAGCTTTGAGGGATCGTCAATACTGACAATGTAGGGGCCTAAGGGTGCAAAGGTGTCGAAGCTCTTGGCCCTCGTCCACTGCCCGTCCTTAGCCTGCAAATCTCTTGCTGTAACATCGTTGAAGCAAGTGTAGCCCAGGATGTAATCCCCGGCTCGCGTTTCCGGCACGTTTCTGCAATCTTTCGCAATAACAACAGCAAGCTCGCCCTCGTAGTCAACCCTCTGCGAGATGTGGGGAAGAATTATGCAGTCCTCATGCCCTATGACAGCTGTTGATGGCTTCATAAACAGAATGGGCTCATCTGGCACCGGCATTTTGAGCTCTTCTGCGTGATCAATGTAATTGAGCCCTACCGCGATGATCTTGGACGGTGTTACTGGTGGCAGGAACTTTACAGCTGACAAAGGAACTTCGTAACCATCGAAAATAACCAAACCATCATCGATCTCAAAACTTCCCTCATAAATCCTTCCATTTGCCACGAATCGTCCCAGCATGATCCACCCAGTAAAAATTTGGAGATAACTCTTAAAACCTTTACTTTCCACATCAAACATGCTCCTCATAAAAACGCAGAGAGGAATGGAATACGTGGCAGCTTCACACATAAAAGATGCAATTGGCGATGTTGAGATTGATATCAGACCTTCAGGCTTCCTGGGTTTACTTTTAGTTCGCTGCGATGAAAGTTTGAAAGAGAAACTGGAGGAAATTCCTGAAATTGAAACTATAATTCCGGTACTGACAGAATGTGAGGCAAAGCTTGATGAGATAATTTTGAGAGCAGAAATGGTGGCTGAGAAGATAAGGGGAGCGAAAACTTTTGCAATAAGAACGAAAAGAAGGGGGACTCACGACTTCACAAGCCTTGATGTTAACCTTGATCTTGGGGACAGAATCAGGGAACTCACAGGCTGTGAGGTTGACCTCAATTTCCCGGATAAGGCTGTTTATGTTGAGATTATCGGGAAAAGGGCTTTCATCGGAGTGATTGATGGCAGTGAGGAAAGGAAAAAGTATACACCCGAAAAGGTGGACTCAAGAAAGCTTTTCGGTAAAATCAGCTTCGTTCAGATGCCATACCTTGAGGATACAAGGGCTGCACTTGAAATAGGAGAGAGAATCGGAAGGGCTGCTCAGGCCTTCGAAATAAAGGAGCTTATCATTGCCCCTCATGACTACGTAAATGCCTTTGAACTTGAGTATTTCATAAAAGGGGTAAGGAGAGGACAGGTTGCAAGATACAGGATTCAGGAGAAAGCGTATGCGAGAGAGGTGAGAAGGGTGCCAGTTTACGTCAGAGATCTCTACCAGACCGCGAGGGACAAGAGAAGAAGAAGGAATGTTTTGATAATCACTGACCCGACAGGAAGGCAGATTTCGGATGTTAAGGACGAGCTTGTAAAGAAGATGATGTTTGCCGATGAGATAGTGATTTTTGCAGGCAGCAGGGTTGGAATTCCCAAGGGACTTTTCAGACTCGCAGATTTCGTAATTGATCTTGCTCCCTACATAACCTTTGCAACAGAGCAGACAATACCCGTCACGCTTAGCGCTTTGCTTACGGTTTTTGAAGATGCTGAAGAGCAGAAAAAAGGAGATGATTAAATCTCCAACGATTACAACCGCTTAGAGAATAAATAAAAGAGCCACGGGCGGGATTTGAACCCGCGACCTCGTGCTTACCAAGCACGCGCTCTTCCTGCTGAGCTACCGTGGCTTGAATTGAGTTTACCAAAAACGGAATTAAAAGCTTTCGCTATCGTAAAAACCAGCCTCGCTGTAAGGTGTGGTCATAATACGCCTGATCCGCTTTGCTATTTTCCTTCCAACCTTTGGCACCTTTGCGAGCTCCTCCTCATCTGCTGTGGCAATTTTCTCTATCGTCTGGAAGTATTCAAGAAGATTTTTTGCTATAACACTGCCAACATTTGAAATTGACGATACAATGTACTCCTGCTCTTCCTTCAGCGTTCTCTTGGTTTTTGCTGTGTGTTCCACAACATCCCTTCTTTTCTCCTCCTGCTCTCTTCTGGCAAGTGCAAAGATCAGTTCTGCCGTCTCTCTGGAACTGCTGGTTCTTAATACAGAAACTCCAAAATCAACAATCAGAGATGCAATAGCACCTCTTACCGCCTTGGGATGCACACCGCCCATGTAAAGGTTTTCCCCTTCTATAATTATTACCGCCCTGCTGTAAGCGGATTTTAGCTTTGCAATTTGCATGAAAAGTCTGTTTTGAATAACGCTGTTAAGAAAGTCCTCAACGGTTTTTCTCTCCACAGCAACTCTGTCACTAACAACATAATCCGCAACTTCAAGGTTCCTCACCTCAATACTCGCCCCAATTTCTCTTAAATACTTCACAACCTCAGATCTCAGCTCCCTTGAATCCACAACCACTTTTACTCCAGCAGGAAGGGTAAACTCCCCAAGACTGCTCTGCTTCCCCCCAATTTGTCTTTTGATTTCCAGAATCTTGTCATACATCATCTTCTCCTTCCTCATGCTTGAATAATAGTAAGCCTCATCCCTCGTTCCCTTCGCAACAAGAACGACAATTCTCCCCTCTCTCCCCCTTCCGGTTCTTCCCTTTCGCTGAATCGCCCTGATTTCAGATGGTACTGCCTCGTAAAATACCACAAGGTCTGTGGCGGGAATGTCAAGCCCCTCTTCCCCAACTGAAGTTGCAACCAGAACCTTGTATTCCCCATTTCTGAACTTCTCTATGGTTTCTATCTGCTCCTTTTGTCTCATTCCTTTGTCATTATCCCTGCTCGCCTGTCCAACAAATTTTGCAACTGGAAACATTGCTGAGAGTTCGTTGACCAGCATTTCTGCTGAATCTCTGTAGTTTGTAAAAACCATTATTCTGGAGTCCGGATTTTTCTCGAACTGCTCCCTTAGAATTTCTTTCAGCTTTTCCAGTTTTGGATGCTCGGTTCTACACTTTGAGAGGGCTACTACCGCTTTCTTGAAATTTGGGTCGTTAACAATGCTTTTAGCTGCTTTACTTCCTCCTCTTGACATTGCCTCCCTGACAAGCTTTTTCAGGTAGCTTTTTACTGCCCTAACTCCCTGAGTTTCTATCAGCTCAATCGCATGCTGAAGTTTCAGTATTTCAGCGAGAATGGACAATGCCTCAAACATCTCAGAGTTTCCACCTGCAGCCTCTGCCTGAATTGCATCTTGGAGAGCAAGCAAATCCCTCTTCGATGAGCTCTCAGGAACCTCTATACCCATCTCCCTGAGCCGGTTAAGCCTTGTTTTGACACAATCCTCAAGTTTTTCCTTTACCTCTTTCATCTCTTCGGGAATTTCAACCTTTATCCACTCAATCCTTTTCTTTCCAACATAGGGTGCAACATCATCGTCCCACTCTGTTCTGACTTCTATGGCCTCAATACCCAAATTCTGGATCACTTCCATTATCCTTTCCGGATCACTCCCGGGAGAGGCCGTCATTGCAAGTATAAGTTTCTTTGCGGTTTTCATGTATTCTCTGGCAATGAAAACGTAGGCGTAATTTCCAACCGCCCTGTGAGCTTCATCAAAAACAAGAAGTATGACATCCTCAAGGCTTATTCTTCCTGTAAGAATGTCGTTCTCAATAACCTGAGGCGTTGAAACAATTATTCTTGCTCTTTCCCACATTTCCTTTCTTTTTTCTGGAGAGACCTCACCTGTAAGGGACACTATTTCCTCGACTTTAAGCACTTTTTTCAAAAATCTTGCGTGCTGTTCCACAAGGGGTTTGGTTGGGGCGAGAAAGAGAACTTTGCCATCCTCGTTTAGCAATCTCGACGCGATTACGAGTGCGGCAATCGTTGTTTTACCCAAACCGGTTGGGATTACAACGAGCGTATTCTTGGTTAAAGCGGTAGTGGCAATCGATATTTGATACATCCTTCTTTCAATCGTGTTCTCCCTGATCAGAGGGTGTGTCACGTATTCCACAAAATCAGTTAACCGAGGTAAATAAAAACATGATGGGCAATAATGGAGATGTGTCTTTAAAACACCCGATTACACTTTTCCCTTAACCTTCTCAACCACCCTTATAACCTCAATTGATGTCTTCGGGTAATTTCCATAATCGTCCTTCTCCAGACTCTTTACCATATCCCATATTGTAAGCAGAGCAACACTGACGCCCGTTAAAGCCTCCATCTCAACTCCGGTCTTGCCCTTAGACTTAACAGTGCATCTGACCCTTATCCCAACACTCTCTATATCAAAATCGAACTTCACGGATGTTATAGGAATTGGATGACACATCGGTATTAGCTCAGGTGTCTTCTTAACCGCCATAACCCCAGCTACGTTTGCTGCAGCAATAACGTTGCCCTTAGCCACCTCCTTCTTTAGAATTGCTTCAATGGTGGAACTTCTCAATCTGATGTAGCCCTCAGCAACAGCAATTCTGTCAACGTCATCTTTTCCAGATATATCAACCATCCTTACCTTTCCGTTTTCGATGTGTGTAAATTCCATATTTCGTCTCTGCAGGTAAAAATATATATCTTGCCAATAACAGTTAGCATGGAAGCGCTTGTTGTTGTCGACATGCAAAAGGATTTCTGCTACAGGAATGGTGCCCTTTACATCCCTGATGCTGAGAAAATTTTCGATACTGCATCAAAGGTTGTTGAATCTGCCAGAGAGAGAATGCCCGTAATCTTCACCCAGGACTGGCACAGAGAGGATGATGTGGAATTCAAAATCTGGCCAAAGCACTGTGTAATGAACACAGAAGGCGCAGAGGTTGTTGATGAGCTGAATCCGAAACCTGAAGATTACTATATAAAGAAAAGAAGATACTCAGCCTTCTTCGGGACCGACTTAGACCTTCTCCTGAGGGAGCTTGAGGTGAAGAAGCTTTACATTTGCGGAGTTGCAACCAACATATGCGTTCTTCATACAGCCGGTGATGCTGTGCTTAGGGGATACGAGGTTGTGGTTATCAGAGACTGCACCAGAGCGCTGAGTGACTATGATTACGAGTACGGGTTAAGGCATATGGAGAGCATTTTCAATGCAAAAATAATAGAATCAAAAGATTTTCTTAAAGTATAAAACTCGTCAATAGCCGTCGAAAAGTTTATCAACACATTAGACAAAATACCTAAAGGGGTGCCGGTGCACAGGTAATAGCTATCCCGCCGTCACCGCTTTGGATTGTTGTTTTTATCGGCACCCCCTTATTCTATCAGTACCGCGTTCACAACACCCTCCTGGCTGGGTCTGTTGGTCACCTTTGCCTTTCCAATTGCGGTCAATATTATCGCACCCTTTGTTATCACATTCCTCCTTGCGTAGTGCACGTGGGCGGGATTCTCAACAACACTCTCTATTTCCGCTCTGACAACTTTACCCTGCTTCGGATCGTAAACGTTAGCGTACTTTTCGGCAAAGAGCTTCAATTTGTAATTACCACCCCTAACCCTGACCTTTTTAACCTTTCTTTCTCCGATGAGTGTCTCTACCTGCTCTCTACCAAGCTCGTACTTTCTCTTTTTTCTGGCTTTCTTGTAAAGCCCTCCAGTTGGCTTCCTTCTGCTTCTTCCCTGCCAGATCATACCTCCACCACTCCTGACAGGAAATAAAATACTTCCGCCTTAAAAAGTTTAGCAGCAAATATTTATAACGATCAAACTAATTACTTTTATGGCGGAGAGCAGTTTTGTTTATGAAGGTGTGGAAGTAACGTGGCTCAAACATGCAGGTTTTAGAATCAAGGGATCCAGGATTCTGTACATCGACCCCTACGACATACCCGGGGAACTTGAAAAGGCTGATTTAATCTTAGTAACACACGACCACTTTGACCACATGGATGTTAAGAGCATCAGAAAGCTCTCAAAGGATGATACAATAGTTGTTCACCCTTCAGGTTGCATAATTGAAGGTTTTGAGAGCTGTGAGGTAAAATACGGGGAAGAGGTTGAAATTAAGGGTGTGAAGATAAAGACCGTTCCAGCTTACAATGTGGACAAACCCTTCCACAGGGAGAACTGCGTTGGCTACATAGTTGAGATTGATGGGGTTAAAATATACCATGCAGGCGACACGGACAGGATTCCGGAGATGAAGAACGTTGAGGCAGACATCGCCCTATTACCCGTGGGGGGAACCTACACAATGAACCTCCAGGAAGCTGTGGAAGCTGCTAAGGACATAAAGGCAAAGCACTACATTCCGATGCATTTTGGAGCAATCCCACAAACTTCTGCAGACCCTGAAGAGTTCAAAAGAAAGGTAAAGGGTGCGGTGATACTAAAACCACTGTTCTAATTTTTCTCTATCCCTCAACTCTCCTAAGCTCTGCCACGATTACGCTATAGCCTTTTCTGCACTGCTCCGGAGCGTCACCTATTACCCTCTCAACAATTACAGAATCACCGCTTTTAAGCTCGATGGGGTGACAGAGAGAGTGCATGCTGCATTCGTAAGCATCACATGTTCGTTGTTCGAAATGAAATTTAGCTCCCTCAACAGCAATTTTTGAATCAACGAGTGCAATTATTGGCAGTTCCACAACCTCCACCGCCACAACACCCTCATCGTGTAGCGGACACTCCTGAACGGTTCCATCTCTCAGACCTACAATCTTGTACTTTGCCCCTTCCTTGAGCTTTAAACACGTCTTTTTTATTTTGCAGCTCTCACATTCCTGTTTTCCACCGAGGAAAATGAATTCCACACCGATTTTAGCCCAGTCTTTTCCGCATAAGGTAATGATCTTGTTTACTTCTTCATCCATGAACATCACCAAATTTTTTCTTTTTTGGGCACTATTTTAAATTTGCTCAAAGCCTTGTGCTCATCATGTCTTCCGCAACAACAGCATCGAACTCCAGATATTCAAGTATTCTGTCTTTAACGCTGTAAGCCATTGGATAAAGGTGTGTAAGGTAAATTCTATCTGCCTTGCAGTATTTCAGCATCTCCTTCAGATTTTCAGGAGTTGTGTGGTAGTCAGCCTGATGGTTGAAGGGGAGAGAAAGTTCGTGTACCATAACGTCGCATTCTAAGGAGATAAAATCTCTGAATGCCCTTGTATCCCCACTTATTGCAACAGCATCTTCAATCAAATAACCCCTGCTTTCAATGGAGTGAATTGTCGGAAAAGCTCTTATCTTCACATCCTCCTCAAATTTTTCCCTTTCATCAACGGTGAACCTGAGCTTTCCTCTTAAATATGGATATGCCTCAAGAAGGGAATTTAAAAATGATTCTGTTCCCTCCGGACCGTAAATTCTCAACTCATCTCCACCAAGAAGCCACCTTGCCTTGAGAATGTTTAAAAGATCCCCATTGTGGTCGAGATGGTGGTGGGTTATGCAGACCGCATCCACATCGTTAACGCTAACCCCCAGCTTTTCCAGCCGGTGATAGCTTCCGATTCCACAGTCGAAAAGTATCAAGGAGCTGCCGGTATCAATCAAAATTGAGCTCTGAGCCTTATTTCCATACGGAACCGCAACACCCGTGCCAAGAAAGACCAGCCTCACGCTCTCACCCCAATCATTTCGCAGATTTCAGCTATAACCGGCTCTTTAAGCAAATTTTCTCCAGATAACACCTCAAATTCCCTAATTGATTCACCAACATTCTTACCAAGAGTATGCCAGTGGCTGGAAATGTAAAACTTAACACCCTCCTCCGGAGTCGTGAACTTCCTCATTTCAAAAGCCCACCACCTTCCGTTTTCTATGAAAGGTGCAAATTCTCTTTTCTTTGTAATGAATTTCCTGACATTCCCTTCATCCTCGAACTGCGGGCCAATCCTCCTGAATACTCTTGAAATTTCCCTAACCTGACACTCAAAAAGCAGATAACACCACTCCCCAGCAGCTTTATAAGTGTAGCGGAGAGGCATGAAGTTCTCCCTCTCCAGAAACTCAAAGATTTTCCTTGAAGCCCTTTCGAGCTGTGGATAAAGGTTGTCTTCAACGATGTCCGGTCTTCTGAATTTCACGGCAAAAAATGCAGTTCCTCTTTCCCTAAGAACTTTTCTCAGCGTTTCAGACTCAACCTCCTTTTTCTGCCTTGTTGTGAAAAACTCCAGAGATGGATTATCCAGAAATTCTCTTGAGAGGTGGACAAATTTTGCAAGATTGTCTATGCTGAGATTTGCGGCAACGTTCCTGTCCTCATCAACAGGATCAACAACAAAAAATACCTCTCCCTTCCTCACCTCACCCTTTGCAACGTCTATTACTGTTCTTCTCGTCCATCTTCTTGCATTTCTGACAGTTTCAAGAAATGATCCGTAGAAAATGATCAAAAGCTCACAGAGGTAGCCGGAAAAGCCCCTGACTTTGTATTCAGCCCCATAGATTCCGTTGGCTTTCAAAAAACCCTTTAGCAGCCTAACCTCATTCTCCTTCCCCTTTATCCTGCTTTCAAGCCATTTGTGGTGAAAAGGTGTTCTGTCTACTGCAGACTTAATGTTTTTCGGGTCTTTTAGCTTGTAGCATGGCACCACATCAACTTCCACACCCTTAACCGTTCCATGAACGTAAGGGTGCTCCGCATACCTTATCTCATAACAATCAAGCACAGCCTTTCCAGCTTCAAGTCCTCTCTCTCTCAGTTCCTCCTTGGTCATATCTTCCGGAAAGAGAAGAAAAACATCTATCTCAAGGCTACCTTTAAGCCAGGTGTTTCTCGCATAACTTCCAACAAAAACATATTCCACTCCCAGCCCGTCAAGCCTACTCCTGAGCTCTTCTTCTGCCTCCTTTCCCCTCCTTACTTCCTCCTCCTCAGGCAAAACAAGCTTTAATGCCTTCTGAACTACCTCCTCCACCTTCATTCAAATACCCTCAAATCTCTGTAAATAGGTCCCTTAGGTGTTAGAATACTCTCTTTGAGACTGAAACTCTTCACCTCCATCTCACCGAAACTCTCGGAAGAGTGCTTCTTTATGACTTCGGAAACCTCAGGATTTTTTCTCTTTACCCTCCCAACCGTCAGATGAGCCCTGAATTCCTTGTCCCTCCTGAAACCGAGCTTCTTCAGTCTCTCGTAAACATTGTTCGCGAGACTTGTAAGTTCACCACCCTCCCTGACACCAATCCAGACAACTCTCGGTGAATTAAGGTTTGGAAAAGCTCCTACTCCTTCAAAAGAAATCCTGAAAGGTTCAAAGTCAATCTCTGAGAGATTTTCTTCAATCTTCGAAACCCTGCTCTCAGTAACTTCACCAAGAAAAAGCAAAGTTATATGGAGATTTTCAGGCTCAACAGCCTTGATCCCATTTATTCCCGAAAGCTCGGCGAGAAGAGGTTTAATTCTATCCCTTATCAGGTCATCTATGTCAACAGCAACAAACAGCCTCATCAACACGAGTTTACCCGGAGGATTATTAACCTTTGGACTTCTCCAACCAGCGTCTCATCACTGGTCTATGAAGCGCAGTTATAAAAAAAGGATAAAATTAAAATCATAAAAAGTTTCTCAGAATTCTCAGTACAACCTCCGTCTCCTCGTCAAGCTGCTCCTGCAGGAACACGTGCCTCAAAACAACCCTTGCGAGATACTTCTCAACCAGCTCGGCAGTAACAGCATCAAGCTGTTTTGAACTGTATTTCTCAACAACTTCAGCTAACAGATCCTTCAAACTCCTCAACCTCCTCCGATGATATCTCCTTCAGTACTTTCAGACACACAACCCATGACCCGGTTATCATAAAAATAATTTGACATCTAATCAAATAAATATGTTTCGGCCGGCTCGCATTTCCACTGCTTCCTCAAAGCTTCAAGTTCCGGAATGATGTTTTTGTCAGGAATAAAGGTTCTAAAAAGGATAAAACCATGCTCATCCTTTGCCCTGACAACGATAGCATTTTTGACGTCTGCATTCCCTTTTACAAGCAAAATCCTTGCCTCATCCCTGACATCTCTGTCGTTAATCGTAAAGAAGTTGTTAGTGGATGAATCGTAGAACGATACAGACCAGTACGTGTTCTCCGGAACTTTTACTTCAATCAGCAGTGGCTTTTCAGAGATGTCATAGATGCAGAATGAGTAAAGAAGATTCGGGCTCGGAAGAACCACGGTTCTTTGACTTGCGTTTATGGGCGGTGCGTGGTAGATTTTGTTCTCCTCATAGCCAGCTGAAGTTGTTGTAAAGAAGTAAAGAACCAAAATCAGCTTTGGAAGAAACGCCACGAATACCAAATGGGAAACAATTGCAGAAATTGCGAATGCAACAATGTATTTCTTCATCTGCAACCCTCCAGAATTATTTTTGGAAGATCAATTGATTCAGGACTCTCGTAAACAGATCTGCCGGGATTGTAAAGTCTGAGGACGAGAATGAAGTTACCTTCACCTCTAAGCGGAATCCAGTTATCGTGATGGTATTGCTGAGATAACCTTACAGTCCACCTCCCATCATCCCACTTCACGTTCTCGCTTGTTACAGCATAGATATCGTACTCGTTCGGGATCAAAAAGTGGTCTGAGGCATAAACCGTAATGCTCCACCATCTTGCAGGAAGGTAACCACCTTCAATCCTGTAGTCGCAGTGAAGCCTTAGCGGGTTAAAGTTGCTGTCAGTATGGGCAATAAAGTAAACTGCTTCAGATTTGTTGAGAGCAAAGAGGGCATTAAGAGCAATTGCGGCTCTGGTGTAGATATCCGCACTCTCCGAACCAGCAAGAAGGCTGACCTTCCAGGGACCGTTTTTCGCTGTGAAAAAGTCGGCTATATAGTTTACAGTGTAATAGGCTGAGAAAACCCCGAAAGCTATTCCAGCGATAACGCTGAGCAGCAACCACTTTCTCACATTCTTAATAAGTTAAAACCTTTATAAATATTGCTGACAATTTTTACTCAAAAACAGTACATTCTCACCTCGCAGAACTTGCACCTCCATTTATCCCTGGTCTTTAACGCCTCCCTCTCACCCGCCCAGTACTCCCTCGAAAACTGCAGAATTTTCTCGATTTCTTCCTTTCTTGCTTTAACTTTCACCTCACCGATTCTGTCACCGCTTTTCTGACTTTCGTAGACAATGACAACATCCTCGTCAAGATCAGGAATCAGAGAGAGCTTGAAGTCAAGAGTCTTCAGCAATGCTCTCACACTTCTCTCACCAATTCCCGCAACCTTGGAGAACTGCTTGCTTATAATCGCATCCTCAGAAAGACCGTAGGCTTTTCTTACATTCCTGCTGACATTCTGTTTTCTTGCCTCATCGAGCATCAGATGGTAAAGCAGCCCCTGAATCCTGTGGGAGTCGTTGGCAGGCACTTCATCCCTGAACCTCGTTTTTCTCTCAACCACCTGAGTCATTCCTCCCATTTCCCTGATTTCATCAATTGAGCCGCTTATGTACCATCTCCAGCCATCACCGTCAATTTTTGTGACAAGAAAAATCTCCCTTCCAACCCCTGAAGTTAAGAAGTTATCAATGGACCGGTTTGTCAGGTGTATCTGACACCCCAACCAGTCGATGAAGTTCTCAGGCTTTGGAAGATTTGCCCTTCCAGAAATCTCGTCGTGGATTCTTTTCCCCCTCTGCACAAGAGCTCCTGAGGGTTCAATGTCATATAGAAGCTTAAGTTCAACTTTCTTTTCACACCAGAACTGCTCGGCAATCTTTCCTGCAGAAATTACCCTCTTGTGTTTCCTCTTTATGCGAGAGAGCTTCACCTATCTATGTGACAGCAAAGATTAAAGTAATTTTCCAAAAATTGCATCTGCAAAAATTGCCGCCAGCAGGGTGGAACTGACAACTGCATTTATGTAAAAGAAGGAAATTTGAATTCTGGTCTCATCGTATCCATTTCTGATAATAAAATGCTCGTAGAAGAGCAGTGCAGCAATAACCGGAAGGAAGAGCTTTGCAACCTGTGCACTTTGAATCTGCAGTGCAATGGCAGTGAGGGAGAAGAAAATGACGTGGTTGAGTCTTGAAATCCACACTGCAGCTTTGATGCCAAAATGAGCTCCAACAGAGTGCAGTCCGTGTTTTCGGTCGAATTCAACATCCTGCAGAGCATAAATCATGTCAAAGCCGGCAACCCAAAACATCACCGCAATTCCAAGAATTGCTGGAACCAGCTCACTGCCAAAAACATCGATGGAATCTGTCACAGCAATCCACCCGCCAAGCGGGGCGAAGGCAAGGTTGAGACCGAGAACGTAGTGACACAAACACGTGAAGCGCTTCAGATACGGATAAACATATGCAGTTACTGCGGGAATGGGAGAAAGCATGAAAGCTGTTCTGTTTATCAGAGCTGCAGAGATAAAGTAAACAAAGAGAGACAGGAGTGCGATAAAGTAAGCCTCCCTCAGACTTATGATTCCTGCAGGCAGATGCCTCATAGCAGTTCTCGGATTTTTTGCGTCTATATCCCTGTCAATAATTCTGTTAAATGCCATGGCTGCTGTCCTGAGTCCGGTGAAGGCTGTTAAAATCAAAAAAGCCAGTCTGAGGTCAATCATTCCACCAGCAGCAAGAAAAGCTCCGGCATATGCAAAGGGGAGGGCAAATAATGTGTGCTCAATCTTTACGAAATCCAGATAAACCCTAACCCGCATTCTGTATCACGCTCATTACCTTCTCGTGAAGCTCCCTCAGAATCTTCCTCCTGTCCTCCATCAGAACAACGTCCTGCTCACCAAGCAGATACATGTTGAAGGCAAAGGGGCTTGGGTAGGGTGTTCTGACTATCACCAGCTCAATCTCCTTCCCTACTTTTGACAGAAAATCGATTGCATCCTCTATGTTCATTGCATCCTCCATTATCTCCCTGTAAGTCTCTCTGAGCACCGGAAAGTCAGGATAGTAGCGTTTTAAAAAGCTTAATATCGAATCTGCCGAAAACTGCTGTCTCCACACACTTTTTTCCCTCCCCATGTAGTTTCTCAGAATCATCAGACTCCTAACAGCAACGTGCCTGAATCTTCTCCTCAGAATTTCTGTTCTTTCAAGAGCTTTTCTCAGATGTCCCTCGAACTCAGGAATGACGAATAGCCCCTCTATCTCCGCATCGTTCAGTTTTTTGTTGGATGGCAGAATCAGAACGAAGCCATTGTCGTTTATCCCCATCTGAACGTTGCAGTTCTTGATCAAACCCACTCTGTAGGCGAAAACTCTCGCTATCGCACTGTTGGCCCTTCTTCCAATGAGAGTGTGGAAGAAGTAGTAATTTCTCTCATCCTCGTACTTCTCAACCACAAGCTTTCTGTCTGTTGGAATTTCGCTGAATAGCTTCTGCTCCATGAAGTAGCGGTAGATCGCATTTGCGGCGTTCCTCTCGATGTCAAAATTTCTCATTAAGGTCTTAATAACCTCCTCTCTATCCATGTTCTCCAGAATTTCCTCCATCCATCCCCTGAACTTCCTTATCCTCTCAGCCAGATCATAGCTCAATGGCAACTGCTCGCTGAACCAGCTTGGCACTGTCGGCTTCTCTCCCTCAACCTCCTCAACAACCAGACTCATTCCCTTAGCTTTCAGAAATCTGAGGGTTTTACCTGCAAGGACAAAAATATCACCCGGCAGCAGGTTCTCAGCAAACTCCTCCTCCACTTTCCCCACCCACTTCCCTTCCTTGGTGATAACCTTCACCGCAACCTCATCGGGAATGGTTCCGGTGTTGAGGTAGTAAATCGGTCTTATCATCTTTCCTCTTCTCCCAAAAACACCCTCTTTCTCATCAAACCAGATTTTGGCGTAAACTTTCTTTTTCTCCAGTTCTGAGAAGTTACCTGAGAGATACCTGAGAACGGAGATAAACTCCTCCCTCGTCAAATCCCTGTATGGATAAGCGTTCCTGATAAGGGCAAGAGCTTCATCAACGCTCCAGACCTTCTCAATGGCCATCCCGACGACGTGCTGGCACAGAACATCGAGACACTTTTTTGGCAGTTTTACTCTATCAAGCTTCCTCTCCCTTGCCTCCTTAGCCAGAACCGTGCATTCAACAAGGTCATCCTGATCAACGACGACTATCCTTCCAACGCTCACCTCATGCAGCCTGTGTCCGCTCCTTCCGATTCTCTGCAGAGCTCTGTTTATGCTTTTCGGTGATCCAAGCAGTATGACGAGGTCGATGTAGCCAATATCTATTCCAAGCTCAAGGCTTGTTGAGGATACAACACATTTTAGCCTTCCGCTCTTCAGCTCATTTTCAACCTCAAGCCTAACCTCCTTCGACAGAGAGCTGTGGTGAGCCTTTATCGGCTCATTGAGTTTTTTCTTCAGGTGATAAACAACTCTTTCAGTTGCACTCCTCGTGTTGGTGAAAATTAGTGTTGTTTTGGAGGTTTTTATATATTCTGCAAGCAAATCATACAGCTTCTCGCTTATTTCCTCAGCACCTGCAGAGAAGAAATCATTTATTGGAGAGACGACCTTTATGTCCATGGGTTTTTCGAAGGTTACATCCGCAATGACACAGTCCCTCTCCTCTCCATAGTTGTATCCAACCAGAAACCTTGCAATTTCCTCGAGAGGGGATATGGTGGCTGAAAGACCGATTCTGACCATCTTACCTTCCTGAATTCTCTGAAGTCTCTCAATAGATAGGGAGAGATGCACACCCCTCTTGTTTTCCGCAATTGCGTGAATTTCATCCACAATCAGAAATCTCACATTTTTGAGGGACTTGCTGAACTTGGGGCTGCAGAGGACAATTGCGAGAGTTTCGGGTGTTGTTATGAGGATGTGCGGAGGTTTCCTCATCTGCTTCTGCTTCTCGGACTGATCAGTGTCGCCGGTCCTTACTGCAACCCTTATCTTCTTCAGCTTCACTCCTTTCTCCCTCGCAAGGGCGTAAATTTCTTCAAGCGGCTCTTCGAGGTTCTTCTGTATGTCATTGTTTAAGGCCTTGAGTGGAGAGACGTAAACAACGTAGACTTTATCTTCCAGCTCTCCCCTCTCAGCTTTTTCCACAAGCATGCTTATCGCAGCAAGAAACGCTGCGAGAGTTTTTCCACTTCCTGTTGGAGATGTTACCAGCACATTTCTTCCCTTGAAGGCCTCAACTATGGCGTATCGCTGAGGAGGGGTGAAGTCCGAGTACTTTGACAGAAACCACTCCCTTACAAGAGGATGCAATGCATCGAGGATTTCCCTGTCACTGTATGGCCTTCCCTGAACTATCACCGAAGAAGATATCCATCAGGAAAGAAAAGTCTTGTTGTGAAATTCTACGCAACCCTCCCGCCCGGACTTGAGGATGTTGCGGCAAAAGAAATTGTGGAGCTTGGGGGAGAGGTTGAGGAGATAAGGCATGGAAAGGGGAGAATCTTCTTTTCGGGAGAGAAAAGCATGATCCCGGCAATCAACCACCTTTCAAGAACTCTTGAAAGGCTGAACCTGCTTCTGCTGAGGTGCAGTGTTGAGAGTCTTGATGATATATACAGAGAAGTGAGGGGGCTTGATTTCAGCTTTATTAGGGGAAGCTTTGCCGTGAGGAGTCTCAGGGTTGGCGAGCATGACTTCAGGTCATTGGATATTGCAAGAGTTGCGGGACAGGCAGTGATAGACAGCTTCATGGAGAGCCACGGAGAAAGACTCAGGGTGAATTTGAGCGATCCGGATGTGATTCTCAGAGTGGAGCTTGTAGAGAACGAGCTTTTTGTCGGGGTTGATACAACGGGTGATGATGCTATGCATAAGCGATGGTGGAGAGTTTACAACCACCCCGCACACCTCAATGCAGCGATAGCCTGTGGTATGCTCAGACTTGCTGAATGGAATGAACACGAGAGGCTAATTGACCCGATGTGTGGAAGCGGGACGATTCCGATTGAAGCGGCCCTCATGGCAAGAAGAGTTCCGAACAAAAGAGAGTTTGCATACCGGAAATTCTGCAGCAAAAAATTTGAGTGGGAGGAGAGAGATGTCAGGCTAAGGCTTTTTGGGATCGAGAGGTTCAGGAAGCATCTTGAAGGAGCCCTGAAAAATGCTGAAAATGCAGGTGTTCTTGACACAATAACCTTCATTCAGGGAGATGCTTTAAAGATGAGAGGAGAGTATGAGGTGATAATAACAAACCCGCCTTACGGGCTCAGAATATACAGAAAGGGTGCTATAGAAAGACTCTACCGAAATTTCATCATAGCAGCGAAAAGGTGCATGAATCAGGATTCAAGGCTTGCTGTTATTACCTCAGAATACAAAATTCTTGCCAGTGCTGCAGAAGATGCCGGACTGCAGTGCACCCATGAGAGGTTTGTCAGATACGGAGGACTTCTGACAAAGATTATGGTGTTCAAGCTTTAATCTCTCTCAGCATCGTGAACCCACACTTCCCCATCCTCGTAAACCTCCTTCTTCCACACCGGGAGTTCTTTCTTCATCATCTCCACAGCCTCCTTCAATGGCTCCCAGATATCCTTTCTGTGCTCTCCCATGACTGCAACGTAAACTATATCCTCTCCGGGCATCAGAATTCCCCTCCTGTGGTAAATTCTTGCATTTACAATTCCCGGCATCTGCTTTATTCTCTCCTCAATCTCCCTAACCTTCTCATTCAGCATCTCATCATAAGCCTCGTACTCAAGCCTGCTTACAGTCTTACCTCCAGACTCCTTCCTGACGAAGCCCACAAAGATCCCGATTGCTCCGCATCTCTCAACACCATCAACACACTTCGTTTTAAGAACCAGAGATTTCAGTGACTCTATTTCCGGAGCCCTCTCAACTTCCTCCACACTCCTCACTTTCGGAATTCTGAAACCGAGTCCCTTCTCAAGACCCTCAAGCTCAAGCTCGAAGTCAAGAATTGCCGCGTAGTCAAAACCCATATCTGCAAGGGTTTCCAGAGCATCCCTGATGTTCTTTGCCCCGGATGTCATTCTAAAGGATTTTCCGATAAATGCACAGCACTCCTCCTCTCCATCCCCCTTCCTTACCTCAACCACCCTTCCCTTTTCACTCAACCTTCCTTTCAGCTCATCCCAGTTCTCGGGAACGAAAACCTTCATCTGCATCCCTCCAGCTTTTCGTAAACATCCATACCGCAGAAAAGCGGCTGAACCACATGATACCTTACATCAACCTTGCTTCTGTTTACAACAATTTCCGCACAACTTGCCACAGACATTCTCGGCTGAGTTGGACTTCCGGGGCATATCAGAAGCTTTCCTCTGATTTCTTCAAGAACAAACCGGTGCAGATGTCCGAAGACAAGAACATCAACATCAAGTTCCATTGCTTTGTAGCCGAGATCGTGAAACTGGTTTATGAAGTTACCCCTGTGAACCAGTCCGAACCTTAAACCTTCAACCTCAAACGTGAGCTCATTTTCAAGTTCTTCCCTCACAGCCTCATCATCGCTGTTTCCGGCTACAGCGTAAAGATTGTATTCGGAGAATTTTTTGTAAACCTCATAGCTTTCAAAATCACCCGCATGCACCACAATATCTGCATTATCCAACATTTCCAGAAGCTTCTCCGGAAGCTTCCATTCTCTGAGATGCGTGTCCGCAACAGCAAGAATTCTCTTCATTAATTGGTGTAGGGAAAAAAGGTTTAAAACGTTGATGTCAATGCCTTGCAATGATAAAGCTCAGCCACCTGACGAGCTACGTTACCTGCCCAAGGCTTTGCTACTTCAGAATTCATGCAGGTGAGGAGAGCTTCACGGAATTTAATGCAGCGAGGGAGATATACCTCTCATTAAGACAGGGATTTGACCTTGAGTGGGCAAAAATGAGAGCCAGGGCTCTTCACGAAGCGTTCGATGAAAGCATTTTCGATTCAGCCGCAGGAAAGTTTGTCTATCCCCGCATCAACTGCAAAAGTGTTGAGGTGGATGCAGTTTTAAAATCCGAAAAACTTGATCTTCTCGTCAGCGTGGAGGAGATTGTTGAATGCAATGGTGAGAGAATCCCGCTCTTCCTGTCACTGACACCACCTGAAAAAGGCGTCTGGATGAAGGACATGATCAAAGCCGGTGCTGCAGCCTTAGCCGGAAATTACAGCAACGCACTGATTTACTATGCCTATACGGGTGATATCAGAATCGTGGAGGCAACATTTAACCTGAAAAGAAGGGTCATCAAGCTTATCGAGCGGGTGAAGCTCGTAAAGAGAGGTTTTCTTCCTGAGAGAAGGGAAAGCGGGTACTGTGATTACTGCAGCTTCAGGGAGGAGTGCGAGAGCAGGGCCGAGACTTTTGCGTCGAAATTTCTCTAATCCTGCAAAAAAGTAAAGTAAAATAAAATCACGTCAACGCTTGCGGTATGGCCTTCAGCAGCTCCACCGTGAAGTAAATGTTCTTTACCACCATGGTTATCAGCGCATCAGCGTAAGCTTCAACGAGCGGTACCATCTCTCCGGTTGAGTTGAGAGTCTCTATACTCTTATTCTGCAAAGCCAAAACCTGGTGTTTCAGCAGTTTTGAAAGACCTGCATTACCTGCTGTGTCACCAAACACAACAGTTGTGTTGTTTGCCATATATCTTATAGCTTCACTCAAATCTTTCCTCTGCTGGGTTAGGTTAGTATTACTGGTGTTTGCAAGTTCATCGATCACTGTTGCCGTTACCTGATTGTTCCATCCTGCAACAAGCAGTCCGCCGTAGGCCAGTCCCCAGAAATTCTGGAAGAGGTTCGAGCTATCATCGCTCTCATTGACTGCATAAAGCAGGTCCAGGACTTTGGCTCCGAGCTGGAGGTTTCCGATTGTGTTCATCAGAAAGGCTGCTGCATACTCTGTTGCATTCATGCTAAAATCACTTGCCATCGCCGGTGTCATACTTACAAGCACAGCAAGTGCCACCACCAATCCTTTGACAAATCTCCCCATTCTACCACCTCCTGAGGACAATAGTTTTGAGGTTTTATATGTTTTTAAATTTTTCGTAATTAATCGATAAAAATGTCACAAATTGTTGTAATGATAATGATTAAGTCTCCGAAGCAAATAGTAAGTTTCCTTCCTGTTCTGCGAAGTGAAGCTGTTCAATACCTCCATCTCACCGAAATCTGGACTCTCCTTATCCCCCTCCTTGTGAACAAAAAGCACAAGACCCCCCTTTTTAAGCTTCGGAAGAAATCTTTGCATTGCTCGTAAGGATGATGAAAAGGGCAGGGTGAGGTCATTAAGGATTACATCAAGCTCGGGTAAAACAGATACGTCAAAGGTGAAGGCATCGGCTATATAGACCTTCACGTTCTGCCTTAACCTTTCAATCTCTCTCAGCTGCTCCTCAAACTCACCGCTGTACTCTATGCCGTAAACCTTCTTAGCCCTCTCACTTGCATAGAGCAAAAATCCTCCAGCTGAACTGCCGAGATCCAGAACCACCTCATTTCCCGAAAAAAGATTGAAACGCTCGTCAATCTCCTTTAATTTCCAGTACCCCCTCGGCCTTTCAGGCTGGAGAACCTCTATTTCTGAATCAAAGCTGACTTCTGCGGAGGGTTTTGTTACCTTCTCTCCATCAACCAGAACGAAACCTCTCTTTACAGCCTCCTTCGCCCTGCTCCTCGATTTGAAAAAGCCCCTTTTTACAAGCAGAACATCAAGCCTCATAGTATTTCCGCCACAATCTCCGCAACCTCCATCGGGGTCCTTCCTACTCTCGCTCCTGCCGATTCAAGAGTCTTAATCTTAGATTCAGCTGTTCCCTCGCCACCCTCAATTATCGCTCCCGCATGTCCCATCCTCTTACCTGGAGGTGCTGTCAGGCCTGCAATATAGCCAACAACCGGCTTCGACATCTCCCTGATGTATTCCGCCGCCAACTCCTCATCCTTTCCCCCAATTTCACCAACAAGCACGACAGCCTTTGTTTCATCATCCTCCTCAAACCTTCTGAGGATTTCAACAAAATCCGTTCCAATTATTCTGTCTCCTCCTATCCCCACAACCGTTGACTGTCCTATGCCGAGCTTTGTGAGATTGTAGGCAATCTGATACGTCAGGGTTCCGCTCCTTGAAACTATTCCGACATTTCCGGGCATGAAAATTTGAGCGGGCATGATTCCGAGATGTGTTCTGCCCGGACTTATGATTCCCGGACAGTTTGGGCCGATCAGCGTTGCTCCGGCTTCTCTAACCCTCCAGTACATCTTCAACTCATCATAAACCGGTATGCCCTCTGTTATGCAGACAATAACCTTAACTCCAGCCTCGGCAGCCTCCATCACGGCATCTGCAGCGAAGGGTGCCGGGACAAAAATCAGAGATGCGTTTGCATCCCTTTCCCTCACAGCCTCCTTTACTGTATCAAAGACTGGCACGCCAAGAACTTCCGTTCCACCTTTGCCGGGAGTCACTCCGGCTACGATTTTTGTGCCGTAACTGAGCATTCTCTCAGTGTGGAATCTCCCCTGATAGCCCGTTATCCCCTGCACAACAACCCTTGTGTTCTCATCCACAATTATCGCCATACTACTCCCCTCCTGCAAGCTTTACAGCCATTTCAGCCCCTTCCTCCATTGTCTCCACTATGTGGAAGTTTGGTCTATCCTTTGCAAACTCCTCCATGATTTTTCTCCCCTCTACCTCGTTTGTCCCTGCAAGTCTCAAAACAACCGGAATTGAAACATCACCCAGCACCTCAACAAGTCCTCTGGCAACCTCATCACATCTCGTAATACCGCCAAATATGTTTATGAAAACAACCCTGACGTTTCTGTCACTCAAAATGAGATTCATGGCTTCTTTCACAACCTCACCTGAAGCTCCGCCCCCTATGTCGAGAAAGTTTGCCGGTTTTCCACCGTAAATGTAAACCAAATCCATTGTTGCCATGGCCATTCCGGCTCCGTTTGCCAGAACTCCAACATTACCGTCAAGTTTGACGTAATTCAATCCCTTTTCCATTGCAATTCTCTCCATCTGATCCGCTTCGGTGTAATCCCTTAACCTCTCCAAATCTCTGTGCCTGAAAAGGGCACTGTCATCTATGTTGAGCCTCGCATCAGCTGCAACCAGTCCAGCGGGTGTGACAACCAGAGGGTTTATCTCAACGAGCTCAGCTTCGTAGTGAATCAGTATACTGTACAGTGCTTTCAGAATTGATGTAACCTCATTCCAGTATTCCTTTGGCATTTCAGAATTCAGGAGGAGTTCTCTTATCTGGTAATCCCAAAGTCCCCACTTCGGATTGATTGTTATCCTCGCAATCTTCTCAGGATGCCTGACGGCAATTTCCTCAATATCCATGCCACCAACAGAACTCAAGATTGCGGCAATCCCCTTGTTCGTTCTGTCAAGGGTGAAACCTGCATACATTTCACGCTGTATATCCATCATTTCCTCAACGTAAATTTTTTCAACCACATGACCTTTCAGAACTGAACCAAACATTTCCCTTGCTTTCTCAACTGCCTCATCAACGCTGTATGCCTTTTTTATTCCACCTGCCTTTCCTCTGCCCCCTACCAGAACCTGGGATTTCAGAACAACCTTTCCCCCAAGCTCCTCCGCAATTTTCCTGACATCTTCAACTGAATTCGCAAGCTCCCCTCTGGGTATTCTGATTCCGTGTTTTGAAAAAATCTGCTTCGCCTGATATTCGTGAAGTCTCATATTTTAAAGTTGCAAACCGGTAAATTAAATTTAGGTTTTTGATGCGGGGAAAACAATTTTTGACGCGGGAAGAGAATTTTGATGGAGGTGTGAGATGACCTCGCTCAAAAGTCCGAAAGATGCAGCGGTTGCAGCATGCCTTTCACTGCTCCTCGAGGTTTCAGGAAATCCGAAGGCCGGTAATGTTGACAGAGAGCACGACTTCAGAGACCTGAGATTCGAGCACTTTCTTGCTTCAGCAGCAGGCGCATTCCCGGCTTTTCTGGAGGTTGCAGAAAGAAAAGTTATCGGAAAGGGTGTGCTGATGGCTGTAGAAGAGAGCATGAAATGGCATAAAGCGGAGAACGTTCATTTTGGAGCATTCCTGCTTCTCATCCCGCTTATTGCATCATGGAATGCAGGAAGCATGGCCGAGATTGCAGAATCTGCAAGAGAAAGACTTAAAAGGACAGGCCATGAAGACAGTTTAAGCGTTTTAAAAGCTTTCAGGCTGTGCAATGCAAGGGTTGTTGATGCAAAGGAGCTAAATTTGAGGGATGAAGAAACAGAAAGGGAGATTTTGCAAAAGAGAATAAATCTCTACGAATGGATGAAAATGGCACCCGGAGAGAACCTGATTGCAAGAGAACTTGTTGAAGGTTACAGAATAAGTTTAGAGGGAGCAGAATTTATCCTGAACTTTGAAAATTCCGAAAAGGCTGTTGTAGAGCTTTACTACCACCTTCTTTCAAAGTATCCCGACACCCTCATCATTGCCAAAATGGGCAGAGAATACGCGGAAAAGGTTAAAGAACTGGCAAAGAAAGCCATAACGGATGATGAGAGAAGAAAGCTTGACGAAAAGCTTCTGAGAGATGATGCCAACCCCGGAACGATTGCTGATTTAACCGCATCATCTATTTATCTTGCCATTGCAGAGGGCTGGAGAATATGAAACTTCATGATTTTGGATTTACGGAGGGTATTAACGAAATCATAGCAATAACAGAGAACGAAGATGGTAGCTGGAACACGGCGCCGATAGGAATTATTGTTGAAAATTCCGCCTCAACCACAGCAATGGCGAGGCTTTACAGAAACAGAACCAGAGCTAACCTTGAGAGAAAAGGCGTTCTCTTTGCAAATGTTATAGATGACCCTATAATCTTTGCAATTTCCTCATTCGGAAATCTGGATGAAGATTACTTTTTCTCACTTGATCCTCCAATCCTGAAGGGTTCGATGGCATGGTGCAGATTCAAAGCAAAGATGAAAAACGGAACTGCGATTTTAAAGCTTGCTGACGGAGATGTTATTGGGGGGAAAGTGAGAGCTGTTAACAGGGGATTTAATGCGGTAATAGAAGCTCTTGTCCATGCTACCAGATATTTGGCAATCAGGGATGAAGAGAAAAGAAGGGAGCTTTTGGAGAAAATTTACTACTACAGAGAACTTGCAGAAAAATGCGGCAGTGAGAGGGAAAAGAGAGCTTTTGAAATAATAATGGAAAAAATCGCTTAGCTACTCCTCCTTTTTTGGCGGCCAGGGATGTATCTTTATCTTGTGTTCGCAGAGCTTCTGCACCGCTTCGAGATTTGGTTGATCGAAAACAGCGTAATCCTTTTCCCTGATGTAGTCCAGGATGCTCTTTGCGATATCTGTTCTCACCATGACTGTAGAGAATCCATTTGCACTGCCAACACTTCCCACGCTGACATCACTGTCAACTGCGGCAAAATCCTGACAGACCTTGCATCCGGATGGTATGATCTCCTCAAAATCCTTGACGGGAATTCTCACCTTACTACCATCCCTCATTTCAACTATGAACTTCCCCTTCTTGATGTCAGTCTTAACTGCATTCCTTAAATCAGCATTGGCCTTCTCCAACAGGAAGTTGTAGAGGTCGTGATGGTAGAAGTTCTCTGTGCAGAAGAGGCCGATTGCGAGCTTGACCCTTTCGAACTTCTTGAATGCCTGCTGCATCTTTCTAACAGCCGAAACCATGCATGGTGTGCCAACAAACCCCACAGCATCCGATTTAAGAACCGCATCCTTTAAGGCTGGCAGAACATCAGCATAGCAGTACTTCGTTCCGGTGATTTTTCGGTCGTAAAGCTGCTCTGGAGTTTTTATCGTAACGATTTTTGTCCTCCAGTTTGAATCTCTCGCAACAAATATTGCTCTCTCAATTAAGCCCATCTCAAGTGCAGATGCCGTGAACTCAGTAACCATTGCCCCATCCTGCCCAACAAATCTCCTTGATCTTGCTGCGGTTACCTCTATGTAATCTCCAAGTCCGTTTTTGGGAGTGTAATCCCATCTCGGACAGACCTTTATGCAGGCTCCGCAATCAACACACTCCTTAATCCAATCCGGAAAATCTATCGGCGCATCGCCTGCAGTTATTCCGTCAACCGGGCAGATTGATGCGCATGCAGCACAGTGGCAGCAGAGACCAGAATCAATTACCTCCACCTTCAGGTTGCCAAAGTACTTATTCTTGTGCTTCTTCTCCGGAAGGTCAAACTGCCACTCCCTTGCCATCATTCTCCCACCTCTTTAAGGGTGAGGATATGCATTGGACACTGCCTTACACACAACCCGCATCCCGTGCAGAGATCTTCCTGTATTTCAAGGATGCATCCCGTTCCTTTAACTTCCTCGTCAACTGAAATCTCGCATTTCTCAACCTTAATCGCATTTTGCGGGCAAACGTTAACACAAAGCCTGCAACCCAAGCAGCTTTCAGGCTCCAAGCATGCAGCCTTTCTCTTTTTCACGATAACAGGCTTTGGCGGGACTTCAAGATTGTCAAGTTCTCTCTTCCTGATAAGCCTCCAGACCTGTCGATCAACGTAATACTCAACTGTCTGTCTCTCTTCCCTCACAATTTCAGGAATCCTGGTGATCTGTCTGGCACTCAGTATCATCTCATCCATCGACTTGAAGGCAACATCGTGAACCTTGCTCGTGTTCAAAGCCCCTGTGGGGCAGCTGTCAACGCAGAAATGACAGAAGATGCACTTTGCATAGTCTATTCCCGGATACGCTTTATCGAAGTATTCCATCTGAATCGCATTTGCAGGACAGATCTGTGCACAGCGGAAACAGCTTATGCACTTATCTTTTTCAAAAACTATGAATCCTCTGAAACATTCAGGATATCTCCTCCTTTCTCTCGGGTACTCCACAGTAATCCTGTCAGGCTTAATTGCCTGTTTTACAGCCTCACCTATTGCCTCAGCATGTCTCCTGAGATTTACAATCGGGTCTGTTTTAACCCTACTCAGCCTGATCATAACAACCACACTCCAAGGATACCAACAACCAGCGCTGCAATTGAGAGGGCAAGCATTGATGTCCACCCTATTCTCAAAGCCTGATCAAGCCTGTATCTGGCATATATCGATCTGACAATGACCAGTACTGAAATCACAATGATCGTCTTGATGAACAGCCACAGAGGTCCGTTGAGGTCTCCAAGCAGGGGGCAGTAAATTCCACTCCACCCTCCAAGGAACAGTATTGTGAAAAGCAATGCCATAATGTACAGCTTCTCGTAAGCCAGAACCATCACGAGACCGAAAAGGATTCCCGAGTACTCCACGAATGGACCAAAGGCAATTTCCTGATCAGCTTCAGGAATCTCAAAGGGAAGACGGGATGTTGCCATCAGCATCGCAATGATGTAAACCACAAAAGCTATCGGATTAAGCAGTACTCCCGGAATTGCTGACTGCTTCTCCACCGCAACGTAAGCATCACCACTTCCGTAGAGGAATATCATTGAGATGACCGCGATGATGAAGGGTATTTCATAGGCAAAGTACATGAAAGCTTCTCTGACCGAACCAATGTAGGCAAACCTGCTGTTTGATGCCCACCCTATGGCAACGATTGTTATTGGAATGAGGGCGATGAAGGCTACAATCAGCTGAATTGAGTACGGGGTGTAAATTCCCACAGCACTTCCAGCGGGTATGAACATAATTGGCAGCAGCACGGGAATGAAGGCAAGAATTGGAAGCTGGACATAATAAGGACGGTGAGCTTCCCTGTGAACTATTGCCTCCTGGAAGAAGTATCTTATACCATCCGCCAGAGCCTGAATGGCTCCTCTGATTGGTCTTGCAACTTCAATCGGCCCAACCCTCCACTGAATTCTTGCGGTGAGCTTTCTCTCGTACCAGACTATGTAAAGAAGGTACAGGGTCAAAACCGCGAGCCCGGGCATTATTATGACGGCAAAGAAGGGTTTCCAGAGTATTAAGGCAACAAGGATGTTGATCAGCGGGATTTTCATCAGGTAATCAACGATCGGCGCGATCAGGGGGATATCCATCATGTTTGACCTGAAGATCCCGTAAATGTAGTTGATTACATCAAACATCACAACCACCTCACCTATCAGCTTCTGGAGGGAAGTATCCAAAGCTTCCGTATATTGCCTGCAGGTCAGCCAACCTTTCTCCCTTCAGAGACTCCATGAACCCTCTCAGGTAAAGCCATCCAGGAGTGACTATCCTGACTCTGTACGGAACGTTGGACTCTCCATCGCTTACTATGCTGAAGATTATTGTCCCTCTCGCTCCTTCAGTCAGAGTGGTGTACTCTCCTGGAGGAAGAACAATATCTGAAAGGCTGTCGTAGAAAGAGCCTCTTATGTCATCTCCTCTATCCGCTATTTGATCACTGATTACTCTCCCCTCAGGCATCTCCTGAATGCACTGCCTGATAATGCTCAAGCTCTGACCTACTTCGTTAACTCTGACCAGAAATCTTGCGTAACCGTCTCCCGCATCCGAAACAGGCATGTCCCATACAAGCTCTTCGTAAACCTCGTATGGTTCAACTTTTCTGACATCATACTCAACACCGCTCGCCCTTAAGAAAGGCCCGACTACGCCATACTTTACAGCTTCATCCCTGCTGAGAACTCCAACATCCTGAAGTCTGGCTATGACAGTGGGATTCTTTATGAATATTCTTTCAAAGGACTTCAATCTCCTTTCCATCGCAAAGGTCATGTTGTATATCCATTTCAGCGTTGATTCATCAACATCTCTCCTTACTCCTCCGGGTATTATGAAAGATGACGTGAACCTCGCTCCCGTCAGCCTTACGAAAGCCTCGCAGATGAGCTCTCTGATGCCAAAAGGATACATGAAGCCAGTTGTGTGGCCGATGAAGACTGCCAAGATTGCCGCATCATAGAGATGCGTTCCCACTCTTCCAAGTTCAGCAAGCATTGTTCTGATATACTTCGCCCTCTCCGGAACCTCCATGTCGAGAGCCTCCTCAATTGTCCTTACATATCCAAGATTCAGGTTTGGAGCATCCATTATGGCTGGCCTTTCAACAAGAGGAATGTTCTGAATGTAGAGCCTGTTTTCTGCAAGCTTCTCCATCGACCTGTGAACATAGCCCGGATCAGGAATCACTTCCTGTATTATATCTCCCCTAACCCTGACAATCAGCCTCATGTGACCGCTGCCGGGATGCTGGGGGCCCACGAGAACGAGAAAATCATCGCTTTTGTATGTTTCCTCAACATAATCAGGCGGGATGGGGATGAAGAGAGACTTCAGCTCTCTTGGTGGCTCTACAGGGATGTCGAGTGCGTATTCATCCATTTTCCTCACCTCACGTAAACATCCTCCTCAAGCCTGAAATCCTTCCTCAGCGGGAACTCTGGAGCATCCGGAGCAAGAAGGAATTTTTTACCCATCCACGGGTTTCCTTCGAAGATCACGCCGAAGAAATCGTACATCTCCCTCTCCATGTAGTCAGCACTTGGAAACATGTTTGCCAGGCTTTTTACTCTCGGATTCTCCCTCGGGATGTCTGCAAAGACATTAACAATGACGGGCATCAGCTCTCTAACACTGTAGCTGGAGAAGTGATACTCAACAATAAACTTGTCCTCGTTGGGCACGTCTATCACGTTTACGTTCTTAACGTGATCAAATCCCATCTCCTTCAGCCTCATTGCAGTTTTTGGAATGCTCTCACTTTCCACCTTTACAGCTATTCTGTTTTTGCCCGTTACTGTAACCGATTTTGCCTCAATCCTGGCTTTCAATTCCTCAACAAGTTTACGGCCAAACTCCCAGTCAACATCCTTTGGTGAGTTCACTATTACTGCCGGAGCCTTTGATATTTTCTTTGGTGTTCTTGGTAAGACTTTTGGCTTCTTTCCAACCTCCAGAGAAATTTCTGGAAAAGTTGCAGAGGTTTTTGCCTCACCTGTTTCTATCTTGAACTGTACCTGCCTTATACCCCTCAGCAGGGCTTCAGGAGTTGGGGGACATCCGGGAATGAAGAAATCAACCGGAACAACATCAGAGGGTTTAACCATGTGGTAACCATTCCAGAAAATTCCTCCCCGCAAACCGCAGGCTCCCATAACAATTACGAATTTTGGATCGGGCATCTGCTCCCATGTTATTCTCAATACCTTAGCCATCTTTCTTGTAATGGCTCCTTCAACAATTATTAGGTTTGTCTGCCTCGCAATACCGTAGTTGAGGGCACCAATTCTTTCTCCATCATAACCACACGCGAAGGCATGGGCAAGTTCTGCACCACAGCATGCAGTCACAAGGTGAACCGGCCACAAACTCCACTTCGTTCCCCACTTCTTAATCGGGCCGAGCGGCCCTCCTCTGACAAATTCTATGAATTCATCCATTGGTATCACCCCTCAATCTGGCAATTTCGAGTGAGTAGTTGTAGGCAACGTGCAGAGCTGGTAGAAGCAGAATCAAAGCGAGGATCGTCAATGCAATTACATCCAATGTTGGGGTTCCTGAAAGGAGCAGTATGATGACAAGTATCGGTTCAAATGCCATGAACATTATCATGAAGCCTATGTACTGCATCGGCAGCGTCCATTTCTGCAAACCCAATGGCGGGTTGCCTGCTTCGAATCGCGAAACTTTCACTTCTGTCGGCCTGTATCTCGGTAGTATCTTGGCCAGAACCAGAACAGCGATGTCAGTTATAAGTGCAACCGCAATCACGACAACAACAACCAGTGTGTTTTCAAGCATCGCCATGCCTTACACCCCCTTCATCAATGATACCAGATCCACAAACCACATTGGCGGTATCAGCGTTATCAGCATCGCAATGGATGCGAACAGAACAATCGCACTCATCAGATTGAACTTCCAGCCTGTGCCAAGCAACCTTGCGAGTCTTATGTAATACGGAACTGAAATTGCTGAATTGAGTACAAGGATAACTGCGAGCCAGATGAACTGTGAATAGACGAGTGAATAGATTATGAACAGCTTGCTCCAGAATCCCATGAGCGGTGGCAGGCCGATGAAGGAGAAGGCGAGGATGTATGCGGGTATTAGTGACGTGCCTCCATTCTTTATGCTTGCAAAGTAACCAACCTTACCGAATGAGTTGACGAAGAGTTGCAGCAAACCTCCGGCTATTGCGAAGTAAACGTACTCTTTTCCGGCAGTAACAGCAACAAAAGTTGCAAGAATGTAACCCATGTTTGCAATTGTGGAATATGCAAGAATCCTGCTTGGTTCGTTCGTTGTCAAAGCTCCAATGTTGCCTGCAAACATTGATACTGCAGCTATAAGGCCGAGCACTATCAGAAGGGGCCACAGCGAAGGTGTTGCTGTTGCGATAATGATCTTGTAAGCAATGATGAACGGAACAAACTTTGCGAGCGAGGCTATTATTGAAACCGGTATCGGGTCTGCAGAGGCGAATACGTCCGGAACCCATTCATGAACCGGAGCTATGCCGACTTCCATGCTGAGACCAACAATCAGCATCAGGAAAGCCAGAGAATAAACAAGGGGATCTGTTGCTGAATAAAGCAGAACTGCACCTATTATGAAGAGCACTGTGGCTATCACCATGAATGTCACGTACTTGATACCAACATCTACATTCAGCTTTTCGTCGCTGACCATTACGAGCAGGTATGTTGGTGCGGATACGACCATGAAAAGCACCAGCATCATTGCGAGATCATCAACCATGAAAACGTAAAGGGTTGCTACAGCCATTATGGCAACCAGAGCGTAGTCGACACCCGCTATCTGGTTCTGTCTCATTGCGTAGAGGGAGAAAATGTTAAGCAGTGCGACAGACAAAATCAAAGCTGAGTAAGCGTTTCCTCCTGCCATCATTGCCAGAACAGCCACTATGCTTGCAACAAGCGAAATTCTGATGTCCTTGTAGCTCAGCGCCGCTCCAACTGTGAGTATTATCAGCGATGCAAGCAACTCTATCATGTCATCCACCCCGCTGCAACTGCAACAACAAATATCAGCAACACAAAGCCCACAACAATCTGCAGGTATCTCTCAAGCTTTCCGTTCTGTATGAATCTCACACCATGGGAGTAAACTTCAAACATTCCCGGAATGGCCTGGTGGCACGTGAAGTCTATCAGTCTGTTACCGTAATCCACAACCTTTGCGATCGCCCAGCCGATTTTTGGAACTATGTAGTCATTAAGAAACATAACGTACATTCTATCACTAAGGAACTGCCCTATTGGGGATTTAATCTGTGGTTTGAAGAAGCCGAAGGAATAGGCCAGAAGAACTATCACACCCACCGCAAAAGATGAGGTCAGCAGTCCTTCCTTGACGAATTCTTTGAACGGTTCTTCATGGGATGTCAGAATTACGGCAAGGATTACGATGAGCATGGAAACCATGACGAGGTAGGCCGTGCTCATTATCCCCCCACCATGCAGGTGAAGGTGAACCTTTTTGCCCTTGAAGAAGTTCATGCTCAGGAACTTTCCAAGGAAGCCTGAATAAATGGCTGATATCACTACAAGCAGTGCGAGAGGCAGCAGTCCAAAATCATGCTCGAGGTGGTGCATCACTCCATCCATCCCCGACTTAACCCAGTAAGCTGTGAATGGCGGAATTCCTGAAAGGAATATTGTCGCAATAACTGTGGCAACAAATGCCCATTTCAGCTTTTTGGCAACTTCAGTATCTCCACACAGAAATCTATCATGCGTCTCGTGGATGAGATGGCCAGCAACAAGGAAGAGGGTGGCCTTTGCAAAGGCATGCGTAATGAGGTACCAGAAAGCCACAAGCACGGCAAACTTTCCAACCCAGTAGCTTGCCGCTGCTGAAGCAAACATCAGTCCGAGGCTGGACATCGTTGATGCTGCAAGCAGAACCTTTCTCTCGAGCGAGCTTGTAGCCACAAGGGCTGCGTAGAGAGAGGATACTAAGCCAAGGAAAAGCACGAGAATGTAAACGTATTCATAGCTTAAGAGGTGATGCTCCCATGGCTCAATATACCAGCTGAGCCTCATGAAGATGTAAGTTCCTGCTGCAACCATCGTTGCAGAGTGAAGCAGTGCACTGACAGTTGTCGGGCCTGTCATTGCGGTCATAAGCCATTCGCTGAATGGAAGCTGGGCTGATTTCGTGAATGGACCCATCAGGAAGGCAACAAGCAGTATAACAACACCAGCAACACCTATCTTCTCCTCAAGCCCCGCCCATGGTATCTCGCTTATGTTGATGTTGCCAGTTAGGAAGTACAGAGCACCGATGGCGAAGAACATCGGCATGTCTCCGATTCTTATTGTGGAAATCGCTCTCCAGCCACCCGTGCTGGGAGACCAGAACATATCCAAACCAGCAACCTTTCTTTTGAGAATGCCAACATACGTAAGCTCATCATCATCCCTGAACCAGTGTCCTATCAGCCCCCATGAAGCAATTCCCAGACCCTCCCAGCCTATCAGGAGCATTAAAAGGTTATCACTGTAAACAACGAGAAGCATTGATGCCGTGAAGAGGTTGAAGAAGAACCAGTACCAGCCAAGCCTGTAGTCGTCTCTCATGTACTCAAGACCGTAAACTCCAATCAGGAAGGCTATCAGTGCGGTTAAAGCCCCCATCAGCTTGCTCAGGTAGTCAAAGATGAAGACGAAGTTTATGTTGAATTCCGGAAGCCAGTAGATCGTATGCTTTACGGGCTCTGCCTCCGGCGAGAGTTCTCCGATGTTAAACAGAATATAGAGAGCAACGCAGAGAGAAACAAACAAACCGGCCACTGAAAGAACCGGAAGCTTTCTCGCCCAGTCAGGGCGGGGATGCATTCCCCACGCTACGGCAATTGGTATACTCGCTATTACGGGTGTTAAGAACAGTAAAGCAAGCATTTCCGTCATCATCGGAAGCTCAACAACTTCGCTCATGGCATAACACCTCCAATTCCGAGAACAACTTTCAGACCACCAAGCAGTGCGGTTGCAAGCGGTGGAAAGATGAAGGCAACGCTGAAGAAGGCAACGACGTAAAGCGGAGCGTCAAGAAGTCTGCTGAACCTTGGTCTTTCATAACCGGCAGGCTTTCCGTAGTAGATTATTTTCATCGTGTAGAAGCTGTAAAGTCCGGAGATTATGAACACAAGCACGACAGCAAGGATGACGGAAAGGTTGAATCCGTATATTTCAGTCAAACCGACAAGGATGTAAAACTCTCCGAACATCCCTATTGTCAGGATGCCGCTGAGGGTCATGAATCCAATAAGAGCTGCATTTGCAATTGTCGGAACGTATTCGTGCATCCCGCTCATTCTGGTAATATCTCTGAGACCGTGGAAAGATGCTATGATCGCCCCCGCTGTCATGAACAGTATCGACTTTCCGAATGCGTGGCTGATGTACTGGATCACAACACCTATCAATCCGTAACTGCCCAGGCAGATGGCAATAAGCACGTAACCCATCTGAGAGACGGTTGAGTAGGCAAGCAACCTCTTGTAGTCCTTCTGTTTGAACACTGAAAAACCAGCGTAAATGCTGGAGATTATTGCATATGCAATTATAATGTCCCTGTACTGGTCAATGAAGGATGAATCGATCATGTAAACCCTCAGAAGGACGTATCCAGCAAGACCGACCGTGAGGGGGCTCAGTAAGGCGCTAACCGGAGTGGGAGCTTCAGCATGTGCCCATGGCAGCCAGATGTGCGGTCCAAGGCCAGGAAGCTTAACAACCATTCCGAGGAAGATCAGCAGCCATGCCGTGAATCCTACAGCCCTGATCGCATTGATTGCAGCGCTGCCGTTTTCAAATCCTATGATCAGAATGCCAAGCAGTGCTAAAACTCCAGCGATGTGAGTCCATACAAAGTAAAGTATACCAACCCACTGCCTGTTTCCGTAGCCGTAAAAGTAGATCAACAGGAATGAGGCGAGAAGTGAGATTTCAAGGAATATGTAGAGCAGAATGAAGTTTCCTGCATAGACGAGCCACAGCATTGCCACTGCATAGAGACTGTAAAGGAACCAGTACTTTCTGAACTCCCACTCAATGCTTTTTATCTCACCTTCATGGAGCATTTCCTCGAACCTGTGCTTCATGTAAGGTAACGAGTACAGAGCAACCATTGCAGAAACGAGGCAAATTGTAAAGCCAAAAGCGTTGCTTATCGGGTCAGCAAGGATGTAAAACTCTCCCACAGGTGATGGCAGATTTATTAGCGGCATTACCATGGGTTCCTTAGCTGTCAGCAGCAATCCAAGAGTCACAAACATTGGGATGAGAAAGGAGATAGCTGAAATCCACGTTGCAGCCTTTGGTCTGAATGCTGGAAGAATAAAGGTGACAATAAGAGGAATGAGAATCGAACCAACCAGAATGCTTTCAGCGCTCATAAGCTATCCCCTCCCACAGCCACCTTACTCAATCCAATTCCTCTCTTCCTCCTGTCAAGCAGGATTATGGCCGTAACCAGAACAAGGAGTTCTGTACTGCTCGTGAATGCTGTTATTATGGCTACTGCATATGCCAATGGCGGGTTGATTGAAAAGAGAGGGATTATTGCAAGAAAGACTGCCGCAAACATAAGTTCAAGGCTGATCAGAAGACGAATTACGTCCTTCGCAGAAATTGCTGTCAGGTAAGCAACCAGCAGAATTGCTCCTGATGTTATTAAAATTACTGCGAGATTCGATACATCCATCACAGCTCAACCCTCCGTGCGAGTTTTATTGCGGAAAGCATCATCAAAACAACCAGTGCGAAGAGGAACAAAATCACGAAGAAGTACTCAGTTGCAACTGCTGGAAAGACGTCCGGATTAACCACCTCAATGCTATCCACCGCCAAACTCGTGAATGCCAGAGCCAGAATCGCAAAGACAATTATCACTGGTATGATCCAGAAAATGCTGACTTTCCTTGAAACTCCCGCCCTGTAGGTTGCAGCTATTGCAACCGTTACTATGCCAACCGCACCGATGAAAATCAGGGTTATTATAACAACCACTGGCTGGATATTGAACGCTGCATAAATTGCTGCCACGAAAAGCATTGTTACTGACATGTACATGGCTGCATAAAAGTTATCTTTTGTCAGCAGAACACCGATGGATGATGCGACGGCAAAAAAACCGGCAGCAGCAATTATCAGTGTATCGATGTTCATGTCCCGAAGTCACAGCCTCTCACTAATAAATTTTACTAAATCGATACATTACGGCTTTAAAACAAAAATTATACATCATAAATATAGCCAAATTTTCTAACCAGATCAAACCCATTCTTGAAATCCTGAGAGAGATCGATCTTCAGCACTGCGAATTCTGATAAGTAATAGGGTTCAGCACATGAGCCGACCGTCACAACTCTCCCTCCCTGCTCAACCCTAAGAACCTTCTGCGGCTCGTGTGATCTGATCACAACCTTAACGCCAAGCTCTTCAAGAAGCATATCTGAAGCACTTGTGCCGAAGAAGTACATCACACCCCTGTTGTAATTCTCCCCGCACCGCTCCTTTTCCCATGGGTCGTTCCACATAATCTCAAGGGCTGTCAGCTCATCAGGATGTTTAATTTCCTTTCGCGATATTCCCTCTGACTCAATTCTGCACTGTTTTGTCGGCACACCTCCATGTGCCATCCAGACTTCCCCTTCAACAATCGCAGATAAAGGCATTTTCTTCCACATCTCGACAAGACTTTCGTAAATTTCCTCAGCCTGCGATCCAAACTTTTCCCTCAACTGATATGGAAGCTGATGCGGATAAACTCCTGTGCTCTCATGGTTTCCTCTAAGAAGCATGGCTTTGCCGTCAAGGAAGAGCCTCAGCACTTTCTCGTAGCATTCAACGGGATATTCACCTCTGTCTGCATAATCACCAAGAAATACTGCAAATCCCTCTATCTCCTTTTCAATCTTTTTCAGAGCCTCCAAATCAGCGTGAATGTCGCCTATGACTGTAACAGTGCTTTCCTCAATGAAAACCATTTTTTCATTTGGCATTGCACTGATGGCCTCATCGATGAGCTCAGGCAGATCCATAAAATAATTCAATTCAAAATTTTAAATGTTCTGTTCAACTTTTTAAAGCAATTTTGCAGAGACAAATCGACTATCATTGTAGAAAGTTAAAACGGAAGGTAATCTTTATAATCCCATTTGAATGTCAGATGGTGAGGGCCGGTAGCTCAGACTGGTAGAGCGTCGCCTTGGCATGGCGAAGGCCTGGGGTTCAAATCCCCACCGGTCCATGTTTTGTTTGGATTCTTGCCGCAAAATTGCCACAAAAAGATGTGATTTAGAAGAGCTACGATAGGCAATAGCTTTTTAAAAAAAATAAAAATTTTGGCTTAAATTTTTCCCCGGAACTTTTTCAGTATACCTGCAAGTCTCTGCGCTTCCATTATGTTTCCTTCGATTCTGTATTTGCCCATCATGAAGCCGCTAACAGGATCTTCCTGTCCCTTGAGAACTGCCAGCCAGAAGTCTGGAGGAGCAACGATCGCAAAGGTCGGAGAGCCGTGAAGGCCTTCCTTAAATTCACAGGTCCCGTCAGACTTGTACTCCACGTAGAACTCCTCACCGTCAAGCTTGTACTGAACCACGCCACTCCAGCCAGCCATCTCCTTCTTTATCTCTTCTGTACTGTTCTGAAGTTCACACATCTTCTTAATCAATTCCTTTGCCTCACTCATCCGTAACACCTCTCCTACAACTCATCCTGAAAGTCTTTCATATATAAATCTTTTGATTCTTGCCTGAAAGCTCTTCAATCCCTCCGCAAAAACTCTACGCTTTTTTTAGCGTTTTAAACGAAGAAATAAAAAAATTTAAGTTTCGATACAAAGATAACAATTAACTATATTGTTTTCATCTTAAACCTAAATGCAAACCCGGGTAAAAGGCTTTAAGCAACAATGAAATTCTAAAACTCGTGCAAGTTGTCATTCTGCCCCTGATATCTGCCATTTGCTGGGCATTCAACGGAATAGCCTACAGGAAGGGTGTAAAGAACGTCAGCATTTTTACGGCAAACTTCCACCGAACCCTTTTTGCAACAGTTTATTTTCTACCCTTCACCGCATGGGAGCTGCCAGGAATAACCCTGGACATGCAAACAGCCATTGTTCTCGTTATTTCCGCGATACTGTCTTTCTACATCGGTGATCTGAGCTACTTCGCATCTCTGAAAAGGTCACCCGTAAGCATCGCACTTCCTGCATCTTCCACGTATCCTGTTTATGTCGTTTTGCTATCAACAATCGTTTACGGTGAAAAGCTTAGCCTAAATGCTCTCTTTTCTGCCATTTTGGTATTCCTGGCAGTTTACATTATTTATGGATCTGGCGAGAAGGGAGAGACGTCAGGGGTGTTTTATGCACTCCTTGCAGCTTTTTCGTGGGCTCTCGCAATCCTTACTCTTGACTTCCTTACAGACAGGCTCCCTGTCTCGGTTGTGGCATTCGTGAGATTGCTCTTATGCCTAATACTCCTCATTTTTACCGTAAAATCTCATGAAATTTTTGAAAAAGACTCAGTAATTTTTTCAGGAGTGATTGGAGGCTTTTTTTCGTTTCTGGGAATCATGTTTTTTATTACTGCAATAAAAATATCAAATTCATGGAATGTTGTTCAACCCTCCTCTTCCTCGCCCGTTTTTGCGGCTATTTTCAGCGCAATATTTCTGAAGGAGAGACTGAACTCCAGACTGCTTTTCGGAATTTCTGTGGTTATTATTGCAGTTATTCTTCTTCTTGTTCCTCTTCACTTATAGATCCGTACTCAAACGCTTTCGACTTCCTCTTGAAGAGGTCTTTGATTATAATTATATCCCCAACAGCCTTAACGACCCTGTAGGGAATAATGACTCCCTTCGCATGCGAGTCTATCAATGCCCTGTTGTAGTCAGAGATGGCCAGTCCCCTGATGGACTTTGTGTTTTGATCAATAATTACATCCTCCACCCTGCCAACATATCTACCTTCATCCGTAAAGACTCTCATTCCAAAGAAGGTAGTGATTTCGCCAATCATGCCCATGAGAACAGCATGAGCGGAAAATATATTAATTTTTTCAAGCGGTAAAGAGTCTGTACTTAGTTTGCGGATTCTTTATTTCTTGTATGATTCTGCTAACAATGAGTTTTTCGGGTCTCTGAATGCCCTTAACTCTCTGGGCTATGTCTTCAAAACTTTCAAAGGGTTTCTTTTTCCTTTCTTCGATTATTGCCCACATCATCTTCTTTCCAACACCAGGAAGAAGTTCAAGCTGGTGCATTCTTGTGGTAATCGAGTCTGCTTTGTTGAAGAAGTCAACATATTTCTTCTCATCCTGTTTTACGACATGCTCAATAACGTAAGGAAGCTCAGCCTTCGCAGCAGGGGTTAAATCTTCATACCTCAACCTTCTCTTTATCCTGAACACAACATCTCTTTCTCCCTTTCCAATATAAACTCTGTCCATAACCAGCGGCTGCTTTCCTTTTTTTATGCTGACTTCAAGCAGTGTGAAATACTTCTCCCCAACAACCTGAGCAAGTGGTTCTCTTTTGTGTATAGGTCTTTTATCATCAGGATGACCATAAGGCATGAAATCAAGTACATAAGCGAAATCCTCAAGTTTTTCTTTACTTTCAGCCTTTTCCATTCTTTGCTTCTCCATAGCATCAGCTCCCTTTTCAAAATAGTGCTATAACTATTTATGTTTTTCTTAAATACGATACCTGTCGATGACCTCCAGAATTTCCTGAATTTGTTCAGGGGTTAGAGTAACTCTTTCCTTTGCGTAGATTATTCTCACTTCATCAGGAATGCGCGGCATTATATCTGCAAGTTTTACAGCAATTTCCTTACTACCAACCTGGGGAAGTTTGAGAAGTTCATTGACAAGCTCTTTTGCCTTATCAGCCGGAAGTTTCGAGAAAATGCGGAGGTGTTTTAAAGCCCTTCTTGTTTCAAACAAAAGCTCAGCCTCTTCCTGCCTTTTTCTCGCTATTTCTTCCATTATTTCTCTGGCCTCAGAAATGGTTATGTATTCATAATTTCTAACTTCCTTAAACATTTCAACCACTCTGTGGTTTCAGGTGCTCGGGTCTAACAATCAGAGTTTTCATCTTCCCTCCATCTCTAACCTGCACAAGGTATGCTCTTCCTCTCTGTCCCACAACAACCCCGGTTCTCCCCTGAAATCTCGGATGCGGCATGCCCTTCTGCGAAGCGGGCTCAATGTCAATGTGGACACTCTGTCCGATATCAAATGTCTGCAGAAACTTCCTGATTCTCACTCCCCTCTCTCTGACCTTTTTCCTCAACTTTCTTCCAGATTTGAACCTGAAACCGTGTGACTTCCATCCCATTTTGACCCCCGTTTCAATGATACCTGAAGTATATTTAAGGCTTTTTGAGGTTATGATTGAGCGGATTGTTTGTATCTTCTTTAGAATCATTAATCGTTCAAACTCACGCTTGAACGAGTCAGAAAAGATCCCAAATTTTCCGTCCTCACACTAATAAACAGACAGATTGAGAATGATACATGGCAGCGGATGATTTTGAGGAATTCACAAAAAAGCTGGAGATCGCGCTTGAGCCTATCGTTGAAAAGATAAGACTTTCAGGACTGCATGGTGCGATAATAGACAGGAGAGGGAATGAGATGGAACTGATACTCTCCTTCAGATTCCCAGATGAGGAAACAGCCAAGGTTGTTGCAGAAATTTACTTCAGGATCTTCAAAAGAGCTGGAGTAGAGGTTAGCTTCGCACCGCTTAACGGGCACCCGGGCTAAAATCCGGTTATCTGCAAACTTCCAGTTTCTTCGCTTAGCTGAAGGAAATCGTCGAGCTTCTTGTTAATAATTGATTAAATGTTTAGAATTGGGTTAAGAATTGATTCCAGTTTTTTTGCTAAAGTCAATACTATCGGTTTCCAAAATATAATTTGATCTAAGCTTAATACGATGCCACTTTTAGCGTTATAAGTTCACAAGTAAGGATAATGATTCCTCGGTTTTGCACAGGCATAAAAGTCAAGCATTTCACGGGTTCTTTTCAATAAATCTTCTGTGGCAGTTACATTGCTTAAATAGTTGTTCATGTGGTATAGGATGTTTTTTTGACTACTTAAGTTAACTCTCATATGATCCAAGAAGAATTTCTCAAGATCTTGATCCTTACCTATTCTACTAACCCAAGCACGTTGCCAGGGCCTTATTTCAAGCCCATAAAGAGGCAATTTTTTACCATGAACAGATGAATACTGGTCATAAACTTTAGGATATTTTGTCATAATCTCCTTGAATTTTTCGACAACGTTCTCTCTATAATTTGGACTCCAAGTTGAAGGATGAAATAGCGGAAATAGTTTGTTCTTGGCATCTAAAGGTATGAAAACAAATTTTTCCAAATCTGGGCCAAATCCAGCTACCGGATAAACGGAAACAACTTCATTACCATTTTTCCAGAACTCCTTTTCTAAAATTTTTACTAAACTTTGAAATGCGTTTGTTTGGAGGTTTAAAATATCTATCTCTTGAATACCAGAATAAGCTCGAGCCGATTCTGGATTTGGACCCTTAAAGGATATCTCTATTGCAATCCTTTTACCTGCTTTTATGTCTTCTCGATTTATTTCTTTTTTTAGTATCTGTATAAAGTTGTTAACATTTTCTTCTTTCTTGCCAAGCCATATTCCATTTGTCTGTATAACAACCCTTCCTCGGGGCTCTAAAAGTTTTAAAACCCTTGCTGCAAGTTCTGCTGTCATTTCCATATGTTTTCGGCTCTGAATTGGTTCGCCCCCCTCAATTCTAAACCACTTAGCTTTCAACTTTTTTATCTCAATAAGTTTTTTGGCTAGCTCTACTGCCTCCTCAAGAGACGCCTCCTTTGGAATTCTGCTCTTCTGCTCATTTCTATACGCATAAGATTGCGCAAAACACAAAGGGCACCGAAGCTGACAACCCCAGTATCTTATCACGAGGCCACAATCATAAGATTCGGGTTCCCATAGGTAAGGATCTTCCTTATTTACTGCAAACATGATATTTAAATTAGAAATGATAATTTAAGCTTAGCGGAGGATGTTTTTATAATTTCACAAAAATTTCTACGATCTCATTGTATTTTTACGAAAATTAAAATCTTTCAGACCAAAATGGGTTTTTCAAACTAAATCTTCCCTTAAACCTTTTCTTATTATATTCCGTGTCTGTTTTTTTTACTTAAAACCCGATGACTTCATCGAAATCCCTTAATCCGAGCTCCGCCTTAAGCCCCATTAATTCAAGCCAGTTGTCATAACTTACTCTGACCGTTTTATAGCTCATCGCAAAATTGTAAATTTACAATTCGATAAAGGAATCGATTTTTACGAGCATTAGAGGGGTATACTACTACATAAGACGGCTGTAGTATTAC